>Ga0102814_10000554_pt1 | contig 27137 bp, 29 predicted proteins | sample ColrivemetaGS741_FD_79112 | JGI IMG/M metagenome (GOLD analysis project Ga0102814, IMG submission 79112) | Estuarine microbial communities from the Columbia River estuary - Flood tide ETM metaG S.741 | ecosystem: Environmental > Aquatic > Marine > Intertidal zone > Estuary | place: USA...
AGGCCTTTCTTTGCCGTGTCTAACGTCATAAACTCGCTTACAGAAAGGGATGGTTTTGTAACAAAATCTCCCATGCCAATAGTGTATTTGGTTTTCGCTTCGGCAAGAAATTGCTCTAATTTAGCAGCACTACCTGTTTCGTATTTTTCGAAATAGGCTTTAAGTTCATCTAAACTCGCGGGAACGTTATCTGGTGAATCTTGCCAAAATACTTGGTAACTAGGATCTAATCGAACCAGTTCATAGTAGTCGCTTACTTTTTTATTAAAATCTGCGAAAAAATTTTCAAACACGTCTGGCATCCAGTACCAGCTTGGTCCCATGTCAAACACAAAACCATTATTTTTCATTATTCTCGCTCTGCCGCCTAATTGCTCGTTTTTTTCATATACTGTTACTTCATAACCTTGTTTGGCTAAATAACACGCACTTGAAAGTGAGGAAAAGCCGGATCCGATAATTGCAATTCTCAATTCTTGTTGAACTAATTTGTTGTAAAGTTAAACAAAAAAAATTAGATTATGTTTTTTAAATCTATTATTTTGTGTAGAAAGTTAAATCTATTTGTAGGTAAATCAGCTTTAAATTCTTCTGCAACCCCAGAAATATGAATATTAGCTTCTTTAACTAAACTTTCCATTTTACCTAAATAAGTGTGCATCAACTCTTCAGGCCGAGGAATAGTAAAAATAGATAACACATCGGTAATAGAGGCTATTTTGCAGCAATAAGCTACATCGTCTAACGGAACACTTGGTCCTAAATAGATACACTCGTGGCCAGCTTGTTTTATCAGAAAATAGGCGTAAAGTAGTCCAATTTCATGGTCTTCATTGTCGGCTAAAAATAGCAAATACTTCTTTTCGGTTTTCTTACTCGTTAGCTTATCTATTGCCGCAAAAAGTTTCTGTCTTACCATTTGCGATGCAAAGTGCTCTTGTGCTGGATTTAGTTTGCTTACCGTCCACATTAGTCCAATACGAACAAGGAGCGGATAAATTATTTCCTCTACAGCTTTTTCCATTCCGTAATGTAAAAACGCACGATTATACGTCTCTTCAAAACCTAAAACATTGCATTGTAGGGTTGCAACAACTAGCTCGTTTACAACAATTTTTTTGGCCGATTCTAAATTCTCATGTTGTAACGATTCGATTTCTGAGTAAAGCTCTTCTTCACTTAACGACGTAGCTTTACTAATTTTCATACCGTTATCTAAAACAGAAACAATATTGAGTAATTTTTTTAGGTCTTCGTGGGAATAATTACGAATGTTTGTTTCTGTTCTATCAGGATCAAAGAGATTATATCTTTTTTCCCATATACGAATTGTGTGTGCCTTTATGCCACTTAAATTTTCTAAATCTCGTATACTTAATCCACCTGTCATTATTAATAGCTGTAACTCTTTACTTGTATAAGACAAATAACGTTGATATATTGTTTGTTTTATGAACAAAAAAAGCGGAGCTGTTTCCAGACTACGTTTATTGCATTTTTTATTTTAAAATTATTCTGCTAATAAGAATTGGTAAATAAAGTGCTCAAGTTTATTATCGTCGCCTTTATGTCCTTCACCATTATATCCTTTGCCTTTTTGATGAGCTCCTTTTACACCACGTTCGCTGTTTTGCTTTTCTGTTCTGTTTGCTTTTTTAAACTCCTTTTCAGCATCTAGTGTAGGTTTTAACTCTGCTGCTATCGCCTCTAGTTCAACTTTATGAGTATCCACAATTGGTTTAAGCAAAAGCTTTATTTCATTTCTTGCTACTTTATGTTGTTCTTTTTCTGCTTCACTAATTTGTTTCTTGCCATTACCTTTTTCGTATTTAGGTTTTAGGGCTCTTGCTTGGGTTATAACAGCTTTTTCTTGAGCAGATAGTTTGGCATTAAAAGCTTTTCGTTTTCCTAAAATTACTGGTTTTACATTGGTTTTATGGTATTCACTTATTTTGTCTCTAGATGCTTTTTGATCGTCTTTTCGAGCTTGGTTAGCTTCTTTCAAGGCTTTTTGTTGGTCAGCAGTAAGCAATGCTTTTACTTTTTCGCGTTCATCTTTTCTAAGCGAGTGAATAGCATCTTTGTCTACTACTTCACTTTTCTTTAAAGCTTGGATTTGTGTTGCCGAAGCTTTAAAAATGGCTGTTACTTCGGTTTTTTGCGTTTCGCTTAAACTTACTTTTTGATCCAATTCTCCAACTCTTTTGGCTGCTATTTGCTCCGGCGAGAATTCTTGTGCTAATACTGCCTGGCAGAATAGCATCAATACAATGGTTACTTTTAATGTTTTCATTTCGTTTATTCTTTTTCTATTAGACCAAACGAAATGTTATTTGATTTCAATAGGGACAAAAAATTATTTTTCTACTTCCGCTTCTGACTCGGGCAATAGTTGTTTTATTGCAACACATCTAAATCCTAACGTATTAGCAATGTAGGTGTAATCTTCTAAATACTGAGGAGAAATAGCCGTGTATGATGTTCTAAAACTGCCTCCAAAAGCTTTCCCTTTTGTAGAAGTCATTTCTGCGACATTGCCATATAGGTTATATATTTTCTTTTTATTGGGAGTAAATCGCCAAACAGAAGTAGTATAAGTTATAGCTTCTTCCATTAATTTATTTCTGCTCTGTGCGAAATTGCCGGGCATTATTTTACCTTTTTTTATCTTTTTATCTACGCTTTTTTTATTTCCAAAATTGGCTGCAGTTTCATATTGTTGTATAGTTGGCAGTTTAAAAATGTAGTACTGCGGTATAGTATAAATGCTATCTGGGTGTGGCTTATTTTTGGTTATTTTATAAAATATGTATTCGTTTACACGGTCTGTTCGCCATTGACAGTAAGCTTCTGCTTGTTCCAGGGTTATGCCTACCATGGGGTGTTTAAGATAAGCCGGATGATCAAAGTACAGTTTTCTTAAAGAAAGGCCTAATGTGTCTTTCCAAACCGTTTTATTAGGTTCGGAAGCTTTGAATAGCTCACTTTTCTCGCCATGCGTTTCTTTTAGCCAATACTGATATTCGTTCCAATTGTTTACACTTATTTCTGTTGCATCAATGGAAACGGAATCATTAAGTTGAATAGTTCCAGGAGCTTTTGGTGCCTTTTTACCAGCAAAAGCGGCTAAAGGAGCTATTAATATTAGGCACAGAAAAAACCTTTGTAAAAATGTCATAGATTACAAAGGTTAAGCATTTATTGCTAAAATATCACTTCGATTGCCGTCTGTTTCTTTCCGATGGTCTAAAAGTGGGTCGTTGCTGCATTCTTTCCACTTTCTTTAGCTGCACGGCGGTAAGTTGTGGTTTTATTTTTTCGAACATAATGTTACGAGTGGAATCCATTTGAGAATTATGTATTTTTCTTAATTCTTGCATAATTGGCAGCATTGAATCTAGAATAGGTTGTATTTCAGCCAATTGGGTATCCGCAATTTCTAAACGTTTAATAATATGATTTTTTTCTTGATTTGGCTTGAGCATCATTTCTCTAAAATGTTGCATTTTGTTGTGAGCCAATCTACCAGCGGTAAAAAAGCCCAGAATAAAGCCTAAAATTACGAGTAGCGATATGGCTATAATTGATTTTGTTTTCATTATTAGTAATACGTTAATATGTCAGTAAAATTGGACGTGTCCAATAATTGTAGGCCAAGTATATTTTCTAAATAAATGGCTCCTTCTTGCACATAAACAAAGCCTAAACAGAAAATTATGGTCGCAGCTACACCAGTGAGCATCCAACTTAAATTTGGCCACATTTCTATGGTTTTTGCACTAAGTTTTTGCATCACAATCTGCTCAAAAGAGCTATCGAAAGTGTATTGCAGTTGGTTTAATTGTTGTTCTAGTTTATTCATAGTGTTTGTAATTAAGTTCCGTTTCTAAAATGGTTTTAAGCTTTTGCATCCCTCGTTGTAGTCGTGATAAAACAGTACCTTTTGGCAATTCTAATATTTCGGCTGTTTCAAGGGTGTCATAGCCTTGTATCATTCTTAAAACTATTACGGTTCTGTGTTTTTCATCTAATCGTTGCATCGCTTTGGATAGTAATTCTTTGTTTTCAAAATCTTTGGCAATTGCAATTACGCTTAGGTCTAAAGCGGTGTTTAACTCTAAAGAACGATTTCTAAAATTATTTCGTCGCTTTAGCAAGTTTAGGCAAAGGTTTATAGTAATACGGGTTAGGTAAGTACTAAGTTTTGCCTCTTTGCGAAACTTGGGTAAAGAGCGGTATAGCTGTATAAAAACTTGTTGCCCTATTTCCTTTGTTTCTTCCTCGTCAGCTAGCATATTAATAGCAGTAGTAGCTACCAACGGCTTATACTTGGTTATTAGCAACTCAAAGGCTTTTTTATCCCCTTTTTTAGCTAAATCTACAAGATCAAAGTCGATATTATTTGCTGCTATTTGCAAATGCTTTTAAAAATTAGACAATAGTTTAGGGAGATTGATTCCCTCTAAAAAAGGAAATAGTTACATCCAACCCATTTCAACACGGGTTTTGTTTTTAGTTTTACATTTTTTTTGAGACGAGCAAGCACTTAAAACAAAGCTTGCAATTACAACCAATAGTAAAAGAGATATTTTGTGTTTAATCTTCACGATGTTCAATTTTAACGGTAAGACAAAGAGGGGTAGTATAAAATTAGTGTAATTTTTGTAGGGCGTTTAAGTATCTATCTGGAATATCGCCTGCTGCAGCCGCTTGGTAATCGTTGTAGGAACAAGGAATTATAACGTTCATATCTGCATTATGCAAGCTTCTTGGATGTGGAATTTCCATCCACCATCTATTAGTTCTTTTACTTTTATGAAACAATAAATCGGGTTGTTTATGGTCTAAATTACATCTGTATCTTATAAACTCGTCGTGCAAGTTAGGGTGGTCGTGTTTTCTGTTTACAAAACCATCCATGAAATACCAAACCACCTGCGAGGCAAGTTTACTTGTTTGATTTCGCTCATCTAACCCCGGGTTTGTATTAAAAATGCCAAAGCATTTGGAGGTATCACTTACCCCAGCATACCACGCCAGTTGGCAAGCTACATCGCCGTCTAAACCAATCGGGTTAGAAAAAGCATTTCCTGGTGCATCTGCATGTTTTATTACACCCACATCAAAAAGCACCAAATTTGTATTTCGCAATAAAAGCTCTGCGTCTTCTACATTCTTCTTCAAAGTGCCTAATCTTACATGGCCAAAACTTAGGTTTTGCATTACATCAAGCGATTTTACAGGTATGTAGTGGCCTTGAAAACCGATGGCATTAAGATTTAAAAGAAAATTGGGTTGGTGTTTTAATATGCCGTCTAATAATTCACCCTCCAAAATTGGCAACATTGCTGATATCATTGAAATATCTACATTTTTAGCAACATCCTCAAAACTGCTATACAGTGCTTTACTTAGTTCCATAGAACCACCCAAAATTATGGTCACTATTTTTTGCTTATGCAATACTGTTAGCACCTCTTGCAAGGCAATTAATGTGTCTTCAAAAGACTCGCCAATTTGCAAATCGCCTAAATCTACCGCATATTGTTCAACTGCATTATTGCCTGCGAGCTTATACAACTCGCTTCTAATTTCCCCACACGCTTTATTGGTTCCAATGTTTTCAGTATCACCTCTTCCTTCTGGCACACCAACTAAGGCTATTTTTTTATTATCTAGGGATGGAAAAGTAGATTCATATTTTGTTATTAAAGCCCCAATTTGGTAAGGCTTGAAATCTTCTACAATCGATATACTAGCTAAGTATTCTTCAAACATTAGATATATTCGTATTGTTGCAAAGATAAACAACCTACATCGTGACTTTTGCCGTAACAGGAGCTAATGGATTTTTAGGTGTACACATTATACATCACTTACTAGAAACGGGACATAAGGTATTTGCTATAAAAAGGCCTAATGCCTCTCTCTCGGAGTATAATCTCGTTAAAAATAGTTTTAGCGATAAGCAGATTAATTATGAAAATTTAACTTGGGTAGATTGTGAATTGTTTGATATAGAGGGATTGCATGAAGTTTTTGATAAGGCTGATTATGTAATGCACCTAGCAGGCAGCATTTCCTACCTAAAAAAAGATCTTACGCGTTTGTTAGAAATAAATGCAGAATACACTGCTAATGTAGTAAACGTGGCCCTAAAGTGCAAGGTGAAAAAGCTATTGTATTGCAGCAGTATTGCGGCCATTAGCAAAACCACCGATGGTTCTAGTGTAAAAGAAGATAGGGATTGGGATAATGAAGTGCCTCATAGCAATTACGGATATACGAAGTACTTAGGAGAGTGCGAGGTTTGGCGGGCTGCAGAGGAAGGTTTGCCCGTAGTGGTAATAAATCCAGGAGTAATTTTAGGTATGGGCGATTGGACCAAAGGCAGCAACAAGCTGTTTAAAAATGCACAGACCAATTTTCCGTTTTACAGCCAAGGAATTACGGGTTGGGTAGGAGTGGTTGATGTTGCTAGTATAGCATTGCAACTGTGCTTGTCTGAAATTACTAAAGAACGCTTTGTAATTACCAGTGAAAACTTAAGCTACAAACAAATTTCTGATTTTATGACCAGAGCCCTTGGCACCAAAAAACCAAAAATAGAAATAAAAGGTTTGTTGTATAAAACGGCGTATGCGATTGTTATAGCTAAAGAATTTTTTGGTTTTGGTGGCATGCTTAGCAAAGAAACCGTACGAGCCAGTGTAGCCCAAAACTATTTTGATAATTCTAAAATTCAAGAAGCTTTGAATTTTGAATTTGAGACGATGGAAGATGTGGTGAAGGAGGCGGTAAGCACAAAAAAAGCCCAAGCAAATGCTTGAGCTTTTTAGATGTGTTAAGCTTGAATGTCTTATTCTTCGCCTGATGTTTCTTCAGTTTCATCTTCTTCGTCAGCTCCTGAACCTGCAGCACTTCTAGAAGCTCTAGTAATAATAACAGATACAATAGAGTTGTTTTCAGAGTCTAACAAGGTTAAACCTCCTACACTTATATCTTTAACTTTTACACTTTTGCCAATCGCTAAGTTATCAATGTTTACTTCAATAAATTCTGGTATATCTGCAATCAAACCAAGAATGTTTAATTTCTTAATTTTTAATTGTAGCTTACCACCAGCTCTAACACCAACAGAGTTTCCCACCAATTTAACCGGAACAGGAATACTTACTGGTTTAGCAGGATCTACTTCGTAAAAATCTGCGTGAACTATATCGTCAGAAACAGGGTGAAATTGTAGTTCTTGAACTTTTGCCAATTTGGATTGGTCTCCAATATTTAGTTGTACTAAATATGTATTTGGCGTATATACTAAGTGTTTAAAATCTGCTTGATAAACACTAAAGTTTTGGTTTTCACCATTACCATAAACTACGCAAGGTACTTTACCTTCTTTTCTGATTTTTTTAGTGAGAGCTTTACCCAAACCATCACGCACATCACCTTTTAATGCAATTACTTTCATTTGATTATTATAAAAAATTCTTTGTTAAATTAATTCTTGTTGGTATGCATCCGAAACATTGAATAGGGAGCTGATCGACCCAAATTCACTTACGTTTCGAATAGCATTAGCGAATAAGCGATCTACGCTTAGCACTTTTATTTTTTTGTAGTCTCCGGGTTTAATAGGAATGGTATCGCAAAGTGCAATTTCTTCCAACACAGAGTTTTCTAAATTTTCGTATGCCTTACCACTAAGTACTGGATGTGTGCAAACTGCACGTACCGACTTAGCACCTTTTTCTTTTATTAATGCAGCAGCTTTGCACAACGTATTTGCGGTGTCGCATATGTCGTCGATTAAAACTACATCTTTACCTTCTACATCGCCAATTACAGTCATCGAGGCAATTTCGTTTGCTCTTTTTCTAGCTTTATCGCAGATTACCATCTCTACACCCAAAAACTTAGCGAATTCACGCACTCGTTTAGAAGCACCTATATCTGGAGCGGCAAGTAATAAATTGTCAAGCTGCAAGCTTTTAATGTAAGGTATAAAGATTACGGTAGAATCTAAGTGATCCACAGGAATGTCGAAAAAACCTTGAATCTGTGGAGCGTGCAAATCCATCGTCATTACTCTATCTGCACCAGCCGCCGTAAGAATATTGGCAACCATTTTAGAGCTAATAGGAACACGTGGCTTGTCTTTTCTATCTTGCCTAGCTAATCCAAAGTAAGGCATTACAGCAACCACTTTATGAGCTGAAGCACGCTTTGCAGCATCAATAAGCATTAGAAGTTCCATTAAATTATCAGCTGGAGGAGTAGTGCTTTGTATAATAAATACATCGCATCCACGAACTGATTCATCTAATGACGGTTGAAATTCACCATCGCTAAACTTACTAAGAGTTGTAGTGCCTAACGTTTGTCCATAGCTAGTTGCTATTCTGTTAGAAAGGTAGGTAGAACCTGACCCTGAAAAGATTTTTACTTTATTTATAAATGATGGCATATTATGTTTTACTTTCATCCTCGATTTGTTGTCGAGATTATCATAAACTCAAATTTTAAAGGCCCTTTGAGTAAGTGGTGTAAGAGCTTACTTAAAGGACGTTTTGTCTAAAACTACTGCTATTTTGCAGTTGTAATTAGAAATTGTTGGCCGACCAGGGCTCGAACCTGGACTCTTCTGTACCAAAAACAGACGTGTTGCCAGTTACACCATCAGCCAATTTCGGGTGCAAATTTATTCTAAATTATTTAATTTGCAACATCGCTCATAAATTGTATTTGAAATATTTTCATCTCTTCGTGAGTGAACTCTCCTCCAAACTCATTTACGGCTGCATCTATATCGTTTTCTATCGTAGATTTAAAGTAATCATAAATGTCTTCTCTTCCTTCTTCATCAATAATTTCGTCAACATAATAAAGTAAATCCACTTGTGTACCAGAAAATACAATGGCTTCTAATTCGTCAAGTAATTCGTTAAAATCCATTCCTTGTCCCTTAGCAATATCCTCAAGAGGCACTTTTTTATCAATATTTTGGATAATATGAATTTTACGAGCACTTTTATTTACTACAGATTTAAGTACTAAATCGTCAGGACGTTCTATGTTATTTTCTTCTACATACTCAGAAATTAATTCTAAGAAAGGTTTCCCAAATTTTTTCGCTTTGTTTTTACCTACACCCGAAATGTTTTCGAGCTCATCCATTGTCATTGGATATTTAAAGGCCATGTCTTCCAAACTTGGCTCTTGAAAGATGACATAAGGAGGTAGGCCCATATCTTTGGCTACCTTTTTTTGCAATTCTTTTAATTGGTCAAAAAGTTCTTTGTCAAAAACTGCTTCTAATTGAATTTTTTCAAAAATGTCATCGCTAATTGCATCAAATTCTTTGTCTTGAGCTATTGCCACTTTAGTTGGTTTTGCTATGTATGCCAAACCTTCGTCGCTTATTGATAGCAATCCATAAAGTTCGATATTTTTAATGATGTAATTATTTATTTGGCCATATCGGATAAGCGTTTTCCAGAAGTTAGCTCCTTTCTCTTTTCCTTTAGCAAACAAATCAAAATTATTATGTTTATAAGCCTTCACTTCTTGTGAGGCTTTACCAATTAATATATTTACAATATGTTTTAAATCTACCTTTCCATCGCAAAACGCAATAGTTCGTAAAGCCATAACTAACTCATCAGTTACGTCATGCGTTTCACGCGGGTTACGACAATTGTCACACATTTTGTTACAGTTGTCAGCATTAAAATTTTCGCCAAAATAATGAAGTAATGATTTTCTTCTACATTGGCTAGACTCGGCAAAAAATGCCATTTCCGAGATGAGCTGTGTACCAATTTCACGTTCTGCTACAGGCTTATCTTTTAAAAACTTTTCAAGTTTTTCAGTGTCTTTGGGGTTAAAAAACAAAATACAATCACCATCTAGACCGTCTCGGCCTGCTCTACCCGTTTCTTGGTAATAACCTTCAAGCGATTTAGGCACATCGTAGTGAATAATAAATCGAACATCAGGTTTGTCAATACCCATACCAAAAGCTATAGTGGCACAAATAACATCAGCATCTTCCATCAAAAATTTATCTTGATTTCCGGCACGTGTTTTCGCATCCAAACCTGCGTGATAAGGCAGTGCATTAATACCATTTGCCAATAATATTTCAGAAATTTCTTCTGTTTTTTTTCTGCTTAAGCAATATACAATACCGCTTTTTCCTTTTCGCTTGTTTATAAAAGATATAATATCTTTCATAGTTTGAGCCTTACTACCTTTGGGGCTTACTTCGTAATAAAGATTATCTCTATTAAATGAAGATTTAAAAACTCGTGCATCTACCATATTCAAACTTTTTTGAATATCGATTTGCACTTTTGGTGTAGCGGTAGCTGTAAGTGCTACCATTGGCACATCGTCTATTTCTTTTACAATTTGCTTAATTCGCCGGTATTCTGGTCTAAAGTCGTGTCCCCATTCCGAAATACAGTGAGCCTCATCTACCGCCACAAAACTTACTTTTACAGATCTTAAAAACTCAATAGTTTCATCCTTTTTAAGTGTTTCGGGTGCTACATAAAGCATTTTTGTATGGCCAGATGTTACATCTGCCTTTACTTTATCTGTTTGTGTTTTGGTTAGTGATGAATTTAAAAAGTGAGCTACTGCATCACTTTCGCCAAACCCTCTTATTGCATCTACCTGGTTTTTCATAAGTGCAATTAGTGGCGAAATAATTATCGCCGTTCCGTCGCTTATTAGTGCAGGTAGTTGGTAGCATAAAGATTTTCCTGCTCCTGTTGGCATTATTACAAAGCAATCATCTCCCTCCATTATGGTAGATATTACTTCTTCTTGCATACCTTTAAAGGTGTCAAAGCCAAAAAACTCCTTTAAACTTGCTTTTAAATCAACTGCTTTCGTTGCCATTATTCGTTCTCCTCTTATCTAAAATATAAAATGCGTGTCTAATATAATACTTCTTTCTTTATATGCTAAAATAAATTTTTAATTTGCAGTAGAAAATCTTGCTAAACGACAGCGAAATACTCCAATCAGCAAAGGATACCATTCTACTAGAAAGCAGTAGTCTATCAGACCTTAGTGCAAAATTAACCAAGAGTTTTGTAGATGCTACAAAACTAATACTTAAAAGTAGCGGAAGGGTCGTAGTAACGGGTATTGGAAAAAGTGCGATCATCGGTCAAAAGATTGTTGCAACTATGAATAGCACTGGTACGGCTGCATTGTTTATGCATGCAGCAGATGCTATACATGGCGATTTAGGCATGATTCAGAAAGATGATATTGTTATTTGCATCTCGAAAAGTGGCACTAGTCCAGAAATAAAAGTCCTTGTACCTTTGTTAAAAGGTGGCGGAAACCCATTAATTGGCATGGTTGGCGACTTAAATTCATTTTTAAGCTTAGAAAGTGATGTGGTTTTAGATACTACTGTAGCAATTGAAGCTTGTCCCAATAATCTTGCCCCAACCACAAGTACAACAGCACAATTGGCAATGGGCGATGCTTTGGCTGTTGCCTTGCTAAGTTGCAAGAATTTTAAGTCTGAAGACTTTGCCAAATATCATCCAGGGGGAGCTTTGGGTAAACGGTTACATTTAAGAGTAGCCGATTTGGCTAAAAATAATGGAATGCCACAAGTAACGCCAGCTAGCAACCTGTCAACAATAATTCTTGGCATAACCAAAGGTAGAATGGGAGCAGTGGTGGTAACAGAAAGCGAAAAAGTAATTGGAATAATAACAGATGGAGATTTGCGAAGAATGCTGTCTAACAGGGTAAATCTTGAAACCACTTTTGCGAGCGATATAATGACAATTAATCCTAAAGTAATGGATTATGACGCTATGGCCATAGAAGGTGTAGCTTTTATAAAGAAATATAGTATAAATCACATAATACTCACTAAAAAAGGTTTGTTTGCGGGAGTAGTACATATACAAGATTTAATAAAAGAAGGACTTATATGAAGAAGTTAGCTAATACATACGTATTAATATTGGCGGGAGGAATTGGAAGTAGATTTTGGCCAATGAGCAGGGAAAGTCGACCAAAACAGTTTATTGATATTTTAGGAACAGGAAAAACCCTTTTGCAAGATGCATATAGCAGAAACTTGGCATTTGCAGAAGAGGAAAACATTTTTATTATAACCAACGCAGATTACACTGACCTAATTAAACAGCAAATTCCAACCATTACAGATAATCAAATAATGGGTGAGCCGTATGGCAAAAATACAGCGGCTTGTATAGCTTATGCGGCCTATAAAATTGCAGAACACGATCCTGAAGGAATAATTGTGGTTGCTCCAAGTGATCAATTAATTCTGGATAGAGAAAGCTTTAACGTGCAAATAGAAACCGCACACAACTTTGCTAAAAAGAATAACGCTCTAATAACCTTAGGTATAAAACCACATAGACCAGATACTGGGTATGGCTATATTCAATTTGATGAAAAAGAAGTAGATAAAGGTGTAAACAAAGTAAAAACATTTACGGAAAAACCTCCGTTAGAAATGGCACAAAAGTTTTTAGATAGTGGTGATTTCTTATGGAATGCAGGCATGTTTATTTGGAGTGTAAAAAGCATTATTGCTGCACTAGACGAGCATTTGCCGGAGATGAGCATGGCCTTTGCAGAAGGAAAAGGAGCGTACAATACATCAATAGAGCGAAAACACATCGATAGAATTTACAGTCAAATAAACAGTATTTCAATAGATAATGGAGTGCTGGAAAAAGCTGAAAACGTTTATGTTCTTCCATCTGATTTCGGTTGGAGTGATTTAGGCACTTGGAGAAGTGTAATGGACCATACGGAGCCTGTAGACGGAAATTCTAGTTTAAATGCTGTGGTTTACAACATAGATTCTAAAGATAATTTGGTAGTGACGGAAAAAGAAAAGCTTGTGGTGCTAAAAGATTTGGATGGATACTTTGTAATTGATACAGAAGATGCCTTGCTAATTTGTAAAACAGATCAAGAACAAGAAATTAAGCGAATTTCTACCGAGATAAAGAAAAAATTCAAAGGCAAGTATAGTTAGAAACAAACGGTGAAAATATATTGGGTTGGTTTACTTTTTTTACTTGTTTCATTTAAACAGCACGCAGCTGATTTAGTGCCAAACGAAAATGTAATCGTAAACTACCAATCGCTAAAACCATTTTTTAGAAACTTAGATAGCTTACTTAGCTTTAAAGACAATGTGGTAAATATTGTCCACATTGGTGATTCGCATATACAAGCAGATTTCTTAACATCTAGCACCCGTTGTTTATTTCAAGAAACGTTTGGAAATGCTGGAAGAGGGTTTGTTTTTCCATACAGAATAGCCCAAACTGGGGGAGCTTTAGATGTAAGGTTTGAATATTCTGGCAATTGGGATTTTTGCGAAATAATGAGAAGTTACCAAGATTGTGAATTGGGCGTGGCAGGATACTCAATTACAGCTCACGATAGTGCTTCGCTTTCGCTTGATGTGGCTTCAAGAGCTGTTTCCGTAGCGTCGTTTAATCATATTACCATATTAGATGATAACGGAAGTTTTTTACCAAGCAACTATAACGGAACATATAGTTTTCATAAAACGGATGGCCGAACAGATATTTATTTCAGTCAATTACAAGATAGTTTATCTCTTTTAGCATCCTGCACTATGAATGATGCTACTCGTTTGCAAGGTATGATACTGCAAAATGGGAAAGCTGGAGTTTTGTATCACGCAATGGGTGTAAATGGATCCAGTACTTTGCAATATCTGAGAAGTAAAAATTTAGAGAATGAAATGGCTGAATTAAATGCTAACTTGGTTATCGTTTCTTTCGGTACTAATGACAGCTATTTGCCAGCGTCAAAGTTTTGTGCATCTTGCGTAAAAGAAAGGTATAGAAAATTGGTAACTCGAATAAAAAAAGCAAATCCAGGTGTTCCCATCCTAATAACAACTCCACCAGATCACTATTATTTTAAAAGACAGTCAAATGAGAATATAGAGGCTTTAAGAATTGCACTATACAATTTATGTAGGGAAGAAAACATTGCAATGTGGGATTTATTCCATATCATGGGAGGTCCTAATTCCATAAAAACTTGGCAGGAGAATGATCTTGCAAGAAAAGATTTAATCCATTTTAACAAAGAAGGCTATAAACTGCAAGGAGAGCTATTGTATAACGCTATTATGCGGCATTATGAAGAAAGGTAGTATATGTTAAATTTAGAGCAACTATTTGCCTATTCAGATAGAAATCCATTGCTTTTTAATCAGTATGGTTTTTTGTTTTTGTTCTCTTTAATGTTTGCTGGTTACAGCGTTATTTATAAAAAAATTAGCTGGAGAAATTTATATTTATTAGCATTTAGTTTATTTTTTTACTACAAATGTAGTGGGCTATATTTTCTACTTTTAATATTTAGTACTTTAGTAGATTATGGCTGCGGATATGGCATTTACATTGCCAAAGAAAAGTGGGAGAAACAAATATATTTGGTTCTGAGTTTAGTTGCTAACCTTGGGCTTTTAGCTTTCTTTAAGTATTCCTATTTTGTGGTGGATAGTATAAATACCTTATTTGGGTCTGATTTTCAAGCCATTAATTTTTTAGCGGCATTTGCAAACGGAACCTTTGGCTCTCATTTTGATATTACAGATATTATTTTACCGGTAGGTATTTCCTTTTATACCTTTCAGACAATGAGTTATACTATAGATATCTATCGTAACCAACTAAAACCGTGTAATAGTATAACCGACTTCGCCTTTTTCGTTTCATTTTTTCCGCAACTAGTTGCGGGACCAATAGTACGAGCAGCAGATTTTATACCTCAAATTAATAAACCATATTATTTAAGCCACACCACCATTGGAACCGGAATTTTCCTTATTATGAATGGCTTAATTAAAAAGGTTGTAATAAGCGATTACATAAGTATAAACTTTGTAGATAGAGTGTTTGAGGCACCAGAAATGTACAGTGGATTTATGAATCTTATGGCTGTTTACGGATACTCAATTCAAATTTATTGCGATTTTTCGGGATACTCCGATATGGCAATTGGCTTGGCAGCTTTGTTGGGCTTTACGTTGCCCATAAACTTTAATAGTCCGTATAAGGCTACGAATATTACAGACTTTTGGCGTAGATGGCATATATCATTAAGTACGTGGTTACGAGATTACTTATACATTTCACTTGGGGGAAACAGAAAAGGCAAGATTAGAACTTATATAAACTTAGCAATTACAATGTTATTAGGCGGTTTATGGCACGGTGCCGCATTAAAGTTTATTATATGGGGAGGTTTACATGGCTTAGCATTGGTTTTACACAAAATTTGGGTAAAAAACCGAATACTTTTCAGTAGGTACTTAAGCCTAGTATTACTACTAATTGGTTTGGTTTTAGTGATGGCAAATAGGTCAAACATTACCAACTTTAGCTCTATATTCTATGTCGTTGGCAATCAAATTTTGCCTTATTCTTCAATACTTTTTATACTTTCTATTATTGTTTTGGTTTCAGGTGTTGCATTTAGTAAACTTAACCTAAATCTTAATTTAAGCAATCGGCTAAAAGGAATAATAGCAGGATTAATTACCTTTCATTTTGTGGCTTTTTGCTGGATGTATTTTAGAGCTCCGGATATGATTACAGTGGGTCAAATGCTAGAGAATATTTTTACTAATTTTAACTTTAGTGGTATTGACGAAAGATTAGCTGCATATTGGAGAGTATTTGGTATCTTATTACTTGGCTTTATCATTCATTTGTTGCCAAACACTATAAAGGACAAAGCAAGAATATGGTTTACCAACACGCCAATTTACTTAAAGGTTATAATTTTTGCTTTAGTGGTTTTTCTTACATTTCAAGCTACATCGGCAGATGTTCAACCGTTTATTTATTTCCAGTTTTGAAATTGGTTCGAAACCATACTTTTTGAAAAACACGGTTCCAAGCTAGGGTAGCTAATCCATCATAATAGCTAAGTTGCATATTTACTTTTGAAGGATTTACATCTATGCGATAAAACAAATTGGTAATGCGTGTGCCTTTGTCAATATGTTTAAGCACTTTGCTCAATTCTAAAACTAACATCGACGGGTTTTTTGAGGCAAAAATGTGCTCCTCGCCACTCATTGCAAGTTCTTTTTCCATTTGAGCAATTACTTCTTCCAAAGGAATTTCGTTGTTGCTTGCAAAATCTATGTCGTTATTTGTTTCAAGCATTGTAATTATGGCAAAGGTAAAGTTTCAACCCAAGGACAATAAAAAAAGGTGTGTTTGGTGCCTAAAAGATCAGTTATACCTAGATTATCATGACAACGAATGGGGAATTCCTAGTCACGATGATAATCACCTATTTGAGCACCTAATATTAGAAACCTTTCAGGCTGGTTTGAGCTGGTATACCATACTTAGCAAGCGTGAAAAATTTAGGGATGCTTTCGATTATTTTAATGCTCAAAAAATGGCAAATTATGATGAAACAAAGGTAGAAGAACTGATGCAAAATGCCGGCATAGTGCGTAGTAGAGCAAAAATTTTAGCGGCTATAAATAATGCCAAGCTATTTTTAGAAATAAAAGAAGAATTCGGAACCTTTGATAAATACATTTGGCAATTTACAGACTATAAAACACTGCATTTTTCAATTGAAACGCGAGAAGATGTATTAACCACGATACCCCAAAGCGATGCCATGAGTAAAGATTTAAAAAAACGTGGATTTAAATTTATAGGCAGCACAACCTGCATGGCCTATATGGAAGCAGTTGGTATGGTAAGCGATCATTTTAATGATTGTTGGTTGGCTAAAAAATAAATATCTGTCGGTAAGATCTGCCCTTCAGGGCAGTTCCTACAAACATGCGGGGCAGTTCCTACGGATGACAGATTTAATTCCCATTGTAGGTACGTGCCTAAAAAATATTTTACCATCACCATTTACCTTTTTGTCCGCAACTGTATTGATGGTTGTTAATGGTAAAAAAATTAGTGTCAAATTTTTCAACAGAAGCAAACGATCCAAGGTATTTTCAAATATTGTACCTTGGGTCGTTTCTTTTTTATGGTATTAGCTACCTTTCTTGGAACGCAGAAATAAACAAGTACCTCGCTATAGTTGGCGTGGCCATAGTTACACAGCTTTTTTTTACTTATTTCACCACCAAGCGGTATTCTTCTATAAAAAGTGCCCTAATAACCACTTTGGGGTTATGTCTTTTATTACAAACAGGGCAAATTTGGGTTGGGGCTTTGGCCGCGTTTATTGCCATTAGCAGTAAGTTCCTTATAAAAATTAAAAATAAGCACATCTTCAATCCTGCGAATATTGGCATAATTGGAGCTATTTTATTAACCCAACAAGCATGGGTTAGTCCTGGGCAATGGGGAAGTGGCGTTGTGTTTTGGTTCTTTGTTGGAGCAGCAGGACTTATGATGGTGTTAAAAGTAGGTAGAATTGATACTGCAGTAACTTTTCTTTTGGTTTTTGGCGGATTGCTTTTCGCCAGGCAAGTGCTTTATTTAGGTTGGGAAACGGATGTGTGGATGCACAAAATGAATAACGGCACATTGTTGCTTTTTGCCTTTTTTATGATTACCGACCCTATGACGATACCAAACCATAAACGTGCTAGAATAGTTTGGGCTGCCATTTTAGGCATATTACTCTTTATCGCCAGCAATTTTTACTACATGCAAAGTGCCGCTATTTGGCTTCTCTTTTTCATTAGCCCGTTTACTCCCATTTTCGATAGGGTGTTTAAGGCTAAAAAATATGAATGGATAGAGGAAGCACCCCAATTAATAGCCGAACAAGAGCTTTTTGTTTAACACGAATATTTAAAACACCGAATATATATGAAACAAACATTTTTATTTTTAATCAGCTTAGTGGCTTATTCCGCAAGCTATGCCTTTTGCGGCTTTTATGTAGCAAAGGCTGGAGCAGATTTGTACAACAACAAATCCGAAGTAATTTTAGTGCGAGATGGTAAGTTTACCACCATTACTATGAGTAACAATTTTCAGGGAAATATTAAAGATTTTGCCATGGTTGTTCCAGTCCCAAATGTGCTAAAAAGAGAAGATATTAGAATAGTAGACCGATCTATTTTTAGCATGCTAGATGCTTATTCTGCCCCAAGATTAGTAGAATATTTTGATGAGAACCCTTGCCAAAGAAGGTACTATCCCGTTCCAGCAATGTACGAATTGGATATGGTAGAAGAGACAAGCGTGGCCAAAGAGAATTCAGCGAGTCTTTTTAAAAACAAAGTAACTATTGAAGCACGATACAATGTGGAAGAATACGAAATACTTATTCTAAGTGCCAAAGAGTCTGACGGTTTAAAAACGTGGTTATTAGAAAACGGGTATCAAATACCCGAAAAAGCAGAAACAGTACTAGAGCCATATATAAAAAGCAATATGAAGTTTTTTGTGGTAAAAGTAAATCTAAACAAGTACAACCCACAAGCAAACGGCGGCTTTTTAAGGCCATTGCAAATTACTGTTTCTTCCGAAAAATTTATGTTACCCATACGTTTAGGTATGGCAAATTCTAAAGGAGAGCAAGACATGATGGTGTACGCTTTTTCTAAACAAGGTAGAGTAGAATGTACCAACTACCGCACGGTGGAAATGCCTACCGGCAATAACATTCCTACGTTTGTTAAACCCAATTTTGGTAATTTTTATTCAGACGTATTTAGAAACAAACACAGCAAAGAAGGTAGAAATGCGGTAATGTTGGAGTATGCTTGGAATGTAACACCTAGTTGGGGAGGCATGAAGTGCGACCCGTGTGTTGGAAATCCACCCTATTTTGCAGACCTAGCACAAGCAGGTGTTGGGTGGACTAACGATAGAAGTAGCAGCGTATTTTTTACCCGAATGCACGTAAGATACACGCTCGATAAATTTCCAGAAGATTTGTTTTTTCAAGAAACACCCAATAAAACGAATTACCAAGCCCGATATGTTATAACGCATCCTGCAAATGGCGACTTAAGTTGTGATGATGGTAAGAAATACACTTTAAAACTAAGACAACGAAGAAAAAAAGAGTTGGCAGAGTTGGCTCAATTAGCTCAATGGGATACTTACGAATTTTACGATTACATTGCTAATGGAACGGATAAAATAATAGGTGTAGAAGATTCTGAAAAGAAGAATGAATTTATACCAATGGGCAATTCTAGTGGAGGAAAAAATCCGCCCAAAGGTCTATTTGTAATTATATGTGGTTTATTGGTTGTGTATTCTGCAAAACGATTGATAACACGATTTGCCTAAAAAAGTAAAATTGAAGTTTAAGAAGAGTTTGATGAGAGTCAAACTCTTTTTTTTGTTAGGGTAATTATACAACTTCTATGGCGGCAAAACGTTTTTGCTTTATTTGCACTTCTCAAAGAAAAGATGCAAGCTCTCCCTAAAATTTTCAAAGTGTTTTGTTATTTAAGCGTACTTGGTTCTTCGTATTTGGCTTCGCTCAACTTTTCATCGTATTACAATGCAAATGAGGTAGATGTAATGCAAAAAGAAATTTCGAGAGAGATAGAAATGCGTTTTTCGAAGTCGCTTAATGGGATATCTGAAGAAGATGCTGAAAAAACATTAGAAATGGTGCAGTCAGATTTAGAGCAAAATTTAACCGTGTCTAAATATAAAAAGCACAGTTTGTTTAGAATAGTAGGCAATCTTATTACTATGATTGGAGCATACATGATGCTTCGCTTGCGGTCTTTTGGTTATCACCTTTATATTGCTGGCACGGTGTTTCTAATAATTACCGGTTTTACTTCATTAGGTTTTTCGCTTATGGGCTGGAGTTTTAATATGTTTTACATTTTAGTAGGTTTTGGCTTTGGTATTTTTTACACCATCAACAGAAAGTGGCTAATTCTATAGCAATATAATGAGCAAAGCACAAATTACAGATGGCCTGCAGTACATCAAAACCCTTTCTCCAAGGCGTATAATAAATGCAGTTGCCATTTTAGGCAGTTATTACCTAAGCAAATGGACAAAGAAAAATTATCATCGCGGAAACCCAATTGCAATTAGTTTAGAACCTACCACTTCGTGCAACTTGCGTTGCCCAGAGTGCCCAAGTGGTTTACGGGCTTTTTCTCGGCCAATAGGCATGTTAGAGCCCGAACTTAATAGGTCGGTAATAGACCAGCTTAAAAAGCAGTTAACTTACATTACTTACTATTTTCAAGGCGAGCCATACTTAAACAAAGACTTTACAGATATGGTGAGCTATGCAACACAGCACAATATTTATTCAGCTACCAGCACAAATGCTCATTATTTAACCGACGAAAATTGCAAAAAAACCATAGAAAGTGGCTTGAGCAGATTAATTATTTCCATAGATGGCGTAAAACAAGAAAGCTACGGTAAGTATAGAATTGGTGGGAGTTTAGAAAAGGTAATAGAAGGCACCAAAAACATAGTGAAATGGAAACGTGAAATGAAAAGTAAAACACCTTTTATAATGTGGCAGTTTATAGTTTTTGGGCACAACGAAGGGGAGATAGAAGAAATACAACAATTAGCCAAAGAAGTAGGAGTAGACCATCTTGCTTTAAAAACCGCACAGGTTTATAATTTTGAAAGCGGCAGTGATTTATTGCCCAAAAACCCCAAATATTCTCGATATATAAAAGATGGGCTTGCTTATAAAATAAAAAGTGGATTGTTAAATCATTGTTGGAGAATGTGGCATGCTTGTGTTATAACATGGGATGGAAAAGTAGTGCCATGTTGTTTTGATAAAGACGGCGAATATCGATTGGGGGAGCTAAACCAAACGTCTTTTCAAAATATTTGGCGTAGTGAAGGATACGAAAGGTTTAGAAAACTGATCCTAAAATCGCGTAAAAACATAGATATATGTAAGAATTGTTCCGAAGGCACTAAGGTATGGAGCTAAAAATATTAAAATAATTTTTGTGATTACTCAAATTACATTAATATTGCTTAGTTCAAAAAGGCTTTTGATATTATGAATAGACACTTACTAACTTTTTTAGTTGCATTATTTATGCTAACACCATTCACAAATGCACAATCGTACCAAAAAAAATACGGTTTCGAGATAAACGGAGGATTACGAGAATACCACGGTGATTTAGGCTCTGCGTTGTACTTGCAACAAGCCCCTAATTATCAAGCAGCAGGTATTGCTTTTGGCATGTACATTAACCCATCCTTTGATGCCAACATATATGGTGCATCTGGAGATTTAGGGTATTACAAACAAACGTATGACGAGGTTGCAGCAGCTACCTATCGTCAAGGTTTTAAATCTCACATTACAGAGTTAAATCTTGGAGTTACATTTAAACTTGCTAATGGAAATATTATTTCTGAAGACGCAATGTTTAGACCTTTTGTGCGTGCTGGATTAGGCGGAATACAAGCTATTTCTACCTTATCTCACAACAAAGTGGGTTATTCCAACAGTAGAACTTGGTACTCATCAAACGTTAATGGCGGTGTTGGTGTTAAAATTGCTTTATCTAATGCATTAGATTTAGTAATTAGTGAGCAGTATAACTACAGTTTTGATGACAATTACGATGGATCACCATTTACTTTAGCTGGTGCTATATTAAATGATGCTGCTGAAGGAAACAAACCATTACACGATATTTATGCATACCACAACATTGGTATTGTATTTAACTTTGGTGATAATGGCGGAAGCGGATATAAAATTAAGGATTCTGATGGTGACGGTGTTTCTGACAAATTTGATGTTTGTCCTAAAACTCCAGAAGGTTACCGAGTGGATGATGATGGTTGTCCATTGGATGATGATAAAGATGGTGTTATTAACGAAGAGGATAAATGTCCTAATTTAGCTGGTTTACCAGAATTTGGTGGCTGTCCTGAGCTAAGAGCAGATTTAATTGAAAGATTTAATTTAGCTGCAAAAGGTATTTATTTTGAAACCGCTCAAGATGTTATCAAAACAGAATCGTACACCACTCTAGATACTTTAGTTATGATTCTTAATGAGAATCCTAATCTACGCGTTGTTGTTGAAGGGCATACAGATAATCAAGGTGATGCAGCTGCTAACCTGAACTTATCTCAAAAAAGAGCGAATGCGGTAAAAAGATATTTAGTTGAAAAAGGAATTGCAACGGCAAGATTAACTCCTGTTGGATATGGAGAAACTAAACCGGTAGCGGACAATGGAACTGCTGACGGAAGAGCTCTAAACAGAAGAGTAAATTTTGTAATCTCTTATTATTAATACCTCAAACTATAAGCTGAGTTAAAAAAGGGAGCAATTTTTGCTCCCTTTTTTTTATCTGTAAAGTATGGATTTTCTAGTAAGCATATTATTAGGACTAGGATTAAGTGCCGCGGTTGGATTTAGAATATTTGTGCCAGCACTTATAACTTCAATTGCAGCATATTATGGTAAAATAGAATTAGCAGAGTCTATGCAATGGTTCGGCAGTTTGCCAGCTATGGTTACTTTTGGTGTAGCCACTGTTTTAGAAATCGCAGGTTATTATGTACCTTTCGTAGATAATTTATTAGACACTGTTTCCGCACCAATGGCTGCGGTTTGCGGCAGTTTATTAATGGGCTCTACCATTGTAGATATGGATCCAGTAATAAAGTGGCCAGTATCTGTAATTGCAGGCGGAGGCTTAGCCGCAACTATACAAGGTGGCACATCCTTAGTTCGGTTAAAAAGTAGTGGGTTTACGGGAGGCATGGCGAACCCCGTTGTATCTTCAGCAGAGGCCGGTTTTGCGGGCATAATTAGCATAATCAGTATTTTTATGCCAATTGCTGCGGGCCTAGTAATTATGTATCTTATTTACAGAATTATTAAACGCAAAGTAATAAAACGAAACGAAAAAGAAGGTTAAAATCTAGTCGTCATCCTCGGTTTCTTCATCCACATCCTCTATGTTGTCAATAACATCAATATCGTCATCATCATCTACCGCTACAACAACATCTGTTTCGTCATCCACAACATCGTCATCGTCATCATCATCTTTAGCTAAAAATCTTCTGTAATAATCTTCGTCTTCCATTTTAACCAAATATAGAGCATCATCTATCTGTATTTCTAAAGCCCGTATGGTTCCACCGCCAGCCTTCGGAAAATTTATCAGTTCATCGTCTTCTACTCCTTTTGGGTATTCTTTAGAGATTGCATTCAGCACATCTTTATTCGCATTCTTAAATGAGGTAATAATCCTTTTCATTTCTTCAACATTACTACAAATATGAAATGAAAAAAAAATAGAAAATGAAATTTATTTTAAGAGTGTGTTTATTTCTATGCACAATTGGAAATAAAATAGATTATCAACGATTTAATGGTTAATAAATAGATGAGATTGACCTAACACAACCTCTGCTATTTTTCAAATGCCGATAATATTAGTGCAACAATCAAACTTATTTAGCATAAAATGGGTTATAGATATTACTTAATGCATCTTTGCAGCGTATAGATGAAATACTGGAAAAAACTAAAATTAAAGTGGAAAATTGAGAGTGATAGGCGGATGGCATGGATATTTGTAATTTTCGCCATTACGGGAAGTAGCATTGTGTATGTTCGTAAACCAATACAAGTTTGGCTTTTTAAGGAAGAGCATTTTTGGTCCTTACCTTGGTATCAAATGATATTGATTACACTTTTAGTATATGTTGTTTATCAAGTTCATTTATTTGTAATTGGTAGTGTTTTAGGAGAGTTCACTTTTTTTAAAAACTTTCTCGTTAAAATGAACAAAAGATTAATACCAAGTAAAAAATGAGTTTCGAAAAAAGCGATATTTTAAAAGCACTTAGCTACGTTGACGATCCTGACTTAAGAAAGGATTTAGTAACGCTAAATATGATTCAGAACGTGGTTTTGGATGAAAATGTGGTTAGTTTTGACTTGGTTCTTACAACACCTGCTTGCCCGATGAAAGAAAGCATTGCAAATGCGTGCAGAACGGCCATCGCTACTATGGTAGACAAAAACCTGAAAGTAGATATAAATATTACATCCAATACGCAGCAAAGCAGAGGTAATAATGATGTGTTATCAGGCGTAAAAAATATAATTGCCATAGCATCAGGTAAGGGTGGTGTAGGGAAAAGCACAGTGGCAATAAATATTGCTAAAACACTAAATGCCGCAGGAGCAAAAGTGGGTTTGCTAGATGCAGATATACATGGCCCATCTATACCAGTATTATTACATACACAAAACCAAAAACCAGCAATGGATGGCACTAAAATGGTGCCAATATTGGTAGATGGTATGCAAACTATGAGTATTGGGTACTTAGTAGAACCTAAGCAAGCTTTGGTATGGCGTGGCCCTATGTTAGCAAAAGCAATTTCGCAGTTTTGCACAGATGTAGCTTGGGACGCATTAGACTACCTTATAGTAGACTTACCTCCAGGAACTGGCGATGCACATTTAAGCATTATGCAGCACATTCCACTTAGCGGAGTAGTGATTGTTACCACACCAGAAGAAGTAGCCTTAGCAGACACTAGAAAGGCTATAGATATGTTTAACAATCCGCACATAAAACAAGAGATTTTAGGGGTAATTGAGAATATGAGTTTTTTCCAACCTATAGAAAACGGAGACAAGTATTACATATTTGGCAAAGAAGGTGGAAAACGACTTAGTGAAGAAAACAATGTAGACTTGCTAGCTGAACTTCCAATATTAGAAGATAAGTCGTTTATTAACCAAAAGCCACATTATCAGAAGGCGGTAAGTGCCTTGGTTCAAAAACTTGCTGTAATTGCGGCTAATCGCCAAAAAATAGACTAAATTCGAGCCATTAAATGTCAAACTCAGAGAGCATAGTACAAGAGGCGTTAGATAGTATTAGACCATTTTTACAAAAAGATGGAGGCGATGTAGAACTAGTTGGTATAGAGGGCACTCGGGTATTGATTAAATTACTCGGAGCCTGCAAAACATGCAGCATTAGTCATATTACTATGAAAGCAGGAGTGGAGGAAAGTATTAAAAAAGTACTTCCGGAGATTACAGAGGTGCTTGCAGTAGACTAATTTGAAATCCCTTTTTACGATATGAAACGTAAAATAGGTCAACTTAACTTCTTAGAATTTGTAAACACATTTAGTATACTTGTGCTGCTTGGTTCGTTTACAAGCTTTGTTTTCTTTTCAAAATTATATTTACAAACCATAGATTACACCTTAGCAAGCTTACTAAGTCTAGGTTGTTGGTGGGTTTATACACTCGATCATCTTTGGGATGGGATAAGTGCTGGCGAGCAATCAACATCGCTTCGCCATTCTATACATCGTATATACACCAAGCCACTAAGTTACATTTTGCTTTTCCTATTTCTCCTTTTATTAATAGCGGTTTTGCTTTTAGTTCCTTCCAATATTATTAGAATTGGATTGGTAGTAGCGGGTCTAACGGGTTTCCATTTCCTTATTAATCATTTGTTTGCCCAGGTATTTAGCAAGGGTTTATTCTTTAAAGAGGGAATGATAGCTATAGTTGCCACGCTCGGTTTTTGTTTATTACCTGCTTTTATCGACAATCTTATGAGGATTACCGTAAATTGGAAATTAGATGCTTTTGCTTTTTTCCTACTTACATTGGCAAATTTGTTATTATTTACCATTTTTGATTTTGACTTAGATAAATCAAATAACTTTATTTCAAGTGCTCAAGTGTATGGCTATAGCAAGGTGCAAAAAATGATAGTTGCACTCTTGTTTTTATCAGCACTAATAAATCTAGCTAATTACTTTTTCTTTAGCCAAAATGGAGTAGCGTTTATAGTTATTTTATTAATGCAAGGGGCACTAATTGCCATTTTTAGTTTTCCAACATATTTTTTTAAAAACGAGCGATTTCGTTTTTGGGGAGATTTTATTTATCTAATACCTGGTTTTGCTCTGCCATTCCTTTAACGTAGCATATTCTGCAACGCGGCTCATATTGGTCTTTTTCGCCTAGTAATACTTGATTGCCAGATTTAGAGAATCTATAACTGTATTGAGCTACAGAACCACATTGCATGCAAATAGCATGCACCTTGGTTACGTATTCTGCCATAGCCATAAGTTCGGGCATTTTACCAAAAGGTTTGGCCATGTAATCCATATCTAAACCAGCAACAATTACACGTTTGTTTGCATTAGCTAATTCATTGCATACAAAAGGCAAATCATCATCAAAAAACTGAGCTTCATCTATGCCAATTACTTCCATGTCATCGCACCATTTCAGTATTTCTTTTGAACTTTCTACCGGAAAGGAATCAACGTAATTGTCATCGTGAGACACTACTTTTACCTTATCATATCGGGTTTCCATTTTCGGTTTAAATATTCTAACATTTAGGTTCGCAATTTTGGCACGCTTAATCCTTCGAATTAGTTCTTCCGTTTTGCCAGAAAACATAGAACCACAAACTACTTCTATCCATCCTTTTCCATTTTTTGGCTCTATAAACATTGTGTTAATAACAGTTGCCGAAAGTAATAATATTTAGTTTTATTCGTACCATATATTATGGGTAGAGATAGCATACATAACAAGATAGACGAATTGTTAGGAGTTTTAAGCATTAACAATAGCCGATTGAGTTTGCATTCGGAGGGTCTTTCTATGTTAGATATAGATGTGCTTAGAAAACAATGTATAGAACTGTATGAGCAAATAAACAAGCTTGCATTGCAACCAAGAGCCGTTTCTAAACCTAGTGATACCTTAGTGCAGGTAAAACAGCCAGCTAAACCAATAGAAAAAGAATCTGCTCCAGAACCACCAAAGCAAGAGGTAGTAGAACCTACTAGCGTAGAAGTAATTCCCGAATCCCCGAAGGTAGAAATACCTACACAAGTTGTAGAGCCACCAATGGTAGAAATACCTGTACCTGTCGTTCCTGAAGTTGTAATACCAACGCCAGAGCCAATTTCTGCACCGCCAGTAGTCGATGAAACAAAAATAACTTCACCACCACCGCAAAAAGTAAGCTCTAATAAGCCTAAAGATGAGGTGAAATCGCATAGGTACGAAGACGATGAAATGAAGTCGCTCTTCGAAAAATTTAGTAGTAAGCCAATAGA
>Ga0102814_10000561_pt1 | contig 27018 bp, 32 predicted proteins | sample ColrivemetaGS741_FD_79112 | JGI IMG/M metagenome (GOLD analysis project Ga0102814, IMG submission 79112) | Estuarine microbial communities from the Columbia River estuary - Flood tide ETM metaG S.741 | ecosystem: Environmental > Aquatic > Marine > Intertidal zone > Estuary | place: USA...
CATTGGATTAGTCATCCCTCCACTTGAAACGGTTGCCCAACTTGTCGTTGTTCCGTTTGTGGTTAAGTATTTACCACTATTGCCTGTTTGAGATGGTAATAATCCATCGGCAGTGTAAGTAGGGATATTTAGTGTATTGCTCACAAAAGTAGCAGAACCACTACTACCTGTTGTTGTGAGTGTAATTTGCGCTTGTGGTGTATATCCTAAAATCGTGGCAATTGTTTTATTCTTCCATAATGAAGTAGAACTTTCATAGGTTAGAATATCGTTGTTTGTAGGAGTGGCAATAGCAACATCATGTAATTCGTCTAATTCATAGCCATTTTGAATCCGTAATACTATTGTTCCATTTGTCGGTGATGTTCGCGTAACTACACCAATATAAACAAGATGGTTAGGTGCTGATGGTTTTACATTTGTAACATACCCTGCGTTATTTGGATCTAAATATAATTTATCACCATCTGATAATGTGACAGCAGTAATTGGGTGTGGTGCTGTTGTCCGTGTATCTAAATTATCAACAAATCCTGCGCACATTACATACCCATCCGTATTATTAGGCATATCAACTAAAACCATCCCAAATGTACCTGCTGATGTTGATTCAGCATTGGCTCGTGATAATGTAAAATTAGGTCTATTACCTGTTGAACCACTAATATAAACAATTGAACCTTTATATAAGGTTGCTCCTGTTGAATTTCTCCCTAAAATAGTAATCCCTTCTGCTTTGTCAACCACCCCTGAATTATCCGTATCATAAACGGACTTCAACATCACATCAGTGAATAATACCCCACTATCTTTAATTAATTTGCCTGTTGTTCCATCAAATAGAACCACATCGCCATTTACGGACGAAGCAGGACCAACGACATCCCCAATCACTAAAGGAATGGTTGGTTTGTTTTTAATGTAAGCGTATGATGTAATATCCGTTTCCGTCCAATCTGCTTGTACCTGTTCAGGTAAATCAGCATAATTCAATTTTTGACGCGATAATTCCACCAATTTATTTTGGATGTATTGGAAGGAATAAACAGGATATACTTTTTGCGTTGACATAGAACAAAGTTACAAATTAGAGGGGAATACCGAAGCATCCCCCAACTAATTCTTTAAGGTTGTGATGTTTCTTCCAATTCCGAATGATCAACGGTTAACTTGGAAATGGCAGTTGCTACCGAACCGACAGCAATCATATATCCTCCAACTGCTACAATTGCAGTAGGAATAATAATACCACTTGCAGGTAATGCCACAATCGAAGCACCCACTGCACCAAGACCAATGCCAATCTTCGCAATTTTTTGGAATAGTTTAGGGCTTTTCGTTGTAAGCCTCTTTTTAATAGTTAAATCAGCCATATCAATGGTGTTTTTTAGGTGTAATCCATTTCACAATTAACTTGAAAAGCCATCCACCTAATGCAGTAATGAAACCAACAAATAAAGCCATTACTAACTTTATAATGAATTCATGCACTGTGCTTGATAAATGAATCGAAAATAAGCCATAAGAGAATCCCCCTACAAAGCCTATTGTTTGTTCGATATGTACGGACAGCCAATCTCTGAAATGTGTCATAGTTAGAAAATTAAAATAGGGGAATGTTACAGCACTCCCCTATTATTAATCACATACAAAGATGCCATCAGGCTTCAAGTAAGGAACAGGGTGGTCCTCCTGGATGAATGAGAAACTAACTTCCCAAACCACGCGTTTCTTCTTGTCATTCTGAATGACTGCTTTTGGTTGAATTGTAACCATACCTTCGGAAATGTGAACGAAGTTTTCAGAGCAGAAAGCAATCTTGTAATCCTTGTGGGCAGTTTTACGTGCTTTGTTATAAGCAACAGCGTTTGCTTCATAGTTGAAGTCGCTAAACATACCTTTGAATTCAGATGTTTCGTACTCTTTGTCATCATTACCAAATCCTTCACCGTATTGCTCAGTTCCTCCATCAAATTGTCCGTTAGTTTTTGGAATAACGAAAATTGAACCTGCGGAGATACCTGTTGCCCATTCGGTTGGATCGGTAGGATCAGTGAAAGCAAAAGATTTATGGATAAGAGCCACACCACGAATTCTTCCGTGTTCAATAGGAGCGCACGGCTCACATTGGAATGCACTCAAAGCCAAACATCCTGTGCCGTAAGTAGTACCGTAAGACATTGTCTTTAAAGTTTAAAATTAAATTGATTGTTTACTACACCTCCGTGCAGTCGCAGATGCTGAAGCAATCCTTTTCAAAAGTCGAATCAATTGTATAATTGATAGCAAAATACAAGTGGTCGTTTTGCAAAATATTGCTCACACCTTTAAATTCCTGACCGAATAACGAATTTTTTTCGTAGTTCGTAGATGTTGGCACAACAAATAGGCTAAAGAATGGTTTAAGATTCATTTGCCCAAAAATTGCTCCCGATATGGCAGATTCTAATTCGTGTTCCGAAAGAAACCCTACTTTAGAGGACTGCGCCCACACAACCATTTGCATAGTCGTGACCTGTTTAACGATTGAATAATCATCCCCATAATCTTCATCCTCCACAACGCTATATGTATTCCCAACTAATTTATGGTAAACGATTAAATTGTATTTGTCATCTAATACGATGGCTTTTGCATCTTTGCTATTTGGAACACGTACACCTGGAAAAGTGGCCGTTCCATTTTCTTTTAAAGTACGCGTGATTGGAATGGTGATGCCACTATATTGTGCCATCTGAAATTCTTGTGATGGCAGTTTCGCTTGAATCTGCGCATTGATATTTGCTACGATGTTACTTAGTAAGGGCATTGATTAACGCATCTTTGGCGATTTCACTCGCTATTTGTTCTTCTTCTTTTGTAAGAGCATAAACTGTATGCCCGAACCGATTATCATTCCACACTGCCTTCTTATAGTTTTCCGCGTTGTTATATCCTAACCCATAGGAATTATTGCCAACTGCTTGAACAGTAAAATCATTCTCCATTTGTCTTGTCAAAGATAATACAACTTTTGAATCTGCTGTTCGGTTATATTTCCGTTGTCTTTCTCTAAGATACGCATTGCTATATGTTCCAATTTCACTCCCATCACCTGCTAATCCATCATTGTGTATTCTTGCCTTCACAGGACCTAACAAAGCCGATGCGACTTCCAATGCAATGAACTGCTTAGTGGCATCGTTTAACTTTGCCTCCAAATTGTTTATTAAAGCATCTATGTTAGTCGATACAGGCATTACATTCTTGATTCACGTACTTGATATGGATAATTGCACTCAATACAACAATTGCGCAAACTGATTTCTATTCCATCCAACGCATTGGATAAACGCTTTTCATATTCCACTTGGAAGATGGCACGTAATTCTTCAGCATCTGCACGTTTAACGGTTGTAAATTCATTTAATCGGTCAGAATAGGCTGTTTCAACCATCAATTCCGTACCTAATAGGTATAAGTAAGCATCCGCAAAATTCATCTTGTTATCGCAAACAATACCATCATAAGAACAACCGATACTGAACACGCCTGTTAATCCAAATGTGTCCCAATTTTGATCATAAATAGTCGCATCTGCTCCGTGTGATTCAATACCATACAACATCGCGCGACAATTTGGTCCATAAAGGAATAATGAACACGATTGACATAAGCCATAAGCCGCTTGTGGAATTGGTAAACTAACGCTATCCAATCCATTCGCATCATAATAGCACATTAATGCAGTAGTACGGAATGATTGATTTACGTTAATATCTTGCCATCCTGTTGTTGTAATGGTAATGTATTTGCTCCACATTGCCTCCCCTGTTTCTTTGTTCACAATTTGAACTAAAACAGGATTTGCAGGGATATTATCTGCATACAACGATAGGCTTTGAACGCGTATATGTTGTAATTGTGTTTCTGCTAATTGGTTGCCATTTGGCACATATCCTAAATCTACACTAAAGCCACGATATTGTGTGCTTGTTGGTGTAGTTGCTACCGCAGGATTAAAACGCTTGCCCAAATTTATGGATTGCGTAATGGTTTTTAACTTGTAACGCTTCTTTAGGTAGTTGATAATGTCTTGTTGAATCTTCAAACCTGCACGTGCTTCAACTTCCTTAAATACCTCCACAAAGGTGATTTGTTCAGAATTGGCAATCATATCAATGCTCTGCAAGGTCACGCCTGGCAACGAATTGATGTATAAACCGCTTTCGCTTTCCGCGCCCTGACATCCTTTAACCCCTATGAAACCTTCAAAGCAAGACATAATTTTTGATTTTATTGTGTAAAGATAAAAAGGGGATTGATATAAACCAACCCCCCTTTATCATTTTATTGCTGATTCAGATTAAGCAACGTTTGTAACTTCGTATGCCAATGAACCACGATTACCTGTAAGAACATCACTTGCTTTGTAAGCATCAGTTGGGATTGTGTACAATCCGAAGTTTTTGCTCAAAATCATGTTATATCCTTTCTCGAAAGTTTCTTCACCTTCAGTTACAGCACAATCGTTGTAACGTAATTGGTAATCGAACTTCACAGGAACCAATGTACCATCTGCGTTAGGCATAGGCAATGTGATTGTACCGAAGATTGAAGCACCTGGCTTAGCACCTGCTTTGAAACCTTGATACTTCATGTATTCTACAATTTGGATAGCATCCTTTTCGTAAACTACGATGTCATTACCATTACCTTCGATTGCATTACCCATAGTGTAATCCAAGAAGAAATCCATACCTGCCGCTTGTACACGTGTGTCCAAACCTGTGAATGAAGAACCTGTTGAAGCACCTGCTTGTAAGAACCAATTATACATCAAACCACTACCAACGATGATAGGACGTCCTGAAAAACGATTCTGCTTGAATTCGCTCATCAATTGAGTGACACCTGCAGAAAGGTAATTTTTAGTCGCATCGTTTGTGATGTTTAATGTAGTAGCGGCAGTTGAACCTGTAACGATGTTTTTACCTACGTTAGCAACTGCTAAAGCAACTAAATCTTCGTTAACACCTTGAAGAATTGCGTTAGCCGCAACCATCATTGAATCCAACATTTCGAACATCAATGGATTTTCAGGAGCCATGCCTGGAACCAATTGCAATTGAGAAGCATAAGCATCAAACGCCGCAACTGTTTCGTCAGATAAACTGAAAGCCACTTGACGCACGTTAGCAACGCTAACTGTATCTTCAGTGTAAGGAATTGGCGCACCCATAGCACATGATAGGCTTGTAGATGTATCGCTAACTGTTAGACGCTTCTTTTTCTTAACTTTCACCGTCTTGAAGTGTCCATCATAAGAATCAACTTTGATAGAACCTGGAGAGTGAGCAGTGTAAAGAGAAGCCAAGAACCCGTAAGGATCTAATTTGTACGCAGGGGTAGCACTTTTAGTAACTTCCTTCATCATCTGAAGTAACCCCAAAGAAAAACCATTTGCCATTTTAGTAAATGTTTGTTTTGATTGTTTAAAATAGATTAAGCAATTGCCTGTTTATTTTATGGCTATGCTTGACCTAATTGTGCGTTAATATCAGCAGTTAGTGATGCTTCAAATGCAGAAGTTTTACTAATGCCTCCATTCGGTTGGATAACACCTGGAGCAGAAGTTGCAACAGGTTGTTTACCTTGGGCAGGATTACTACCCGACAGGTCAATTAACTTATTTTGGACGAGTGTTTCATCCACGAACTTATCAATCAGGATTTGAGAGTTTTGTTTGTCTAATGCCATTGTTCCTTCTTTAGTGAACAATTGTAACTTACCTCCTTCATTCTTTACCACTAACCCCATCTCGCTCATTTTGTTCTGCAATGCAGTCATAGCGATTTGTTGTTTCATATCGGAAGCCATAGCATCAGGTAGTGCATACTTTTTAGAAGCCAACATATTGCTCAACTGATAATTAATCATCGATTGAGAATGGCTATCTAATAAAGATTGCTTTTCTTGGTTAAAGGTATCTTGCAACGCTTTGTAATCGTTAGTCAACTTGGTAACTTGCGCCTTCAATGCTTCTTCAGCATCGCTATTTTTTGGTGCTTTACCTTGTACTGATTTCAAAGCATCTAATTGCTCCTTCATAGCAGTTTCAACCAACTTTAAACGCTTGAATGTTTCCTTTTCAGTAAGGATGCCTTCGCGTTTGTCATCGGCTAATTCTAATGTGTTCAAATAGTTTTCGATATTCTTATCTACACCATTGAATACCTCCGCGCGGATTTTATTACGCACTTCAGGATGTTGTGAAGCAGTTTTAATGGTCAATGTAGATTCCAAGATGGCATCTGCAATGCTTTGTTCTACTTCCACGTTAGTTGACAAAATATCAATAAACGCTTGTGATGATTGGTCAATAGTTCCAACCTTGTCTGCCAATTGTTTTACCAATTCGCCAATTTTGATTTTACCCATAATTATTGTTTTGTGATGATTAGGTCAGTTCAGAAATGCGCTTTTTAACCGCTTTCAATATTGTTGAACGCTTGTCAGTACCTGCAATGCGCTCTACTTCTTCAATTGTATGTGCTGAATTAATGAACCCTATCACCACTTTGGCATTCATAGGTGTTTCGATATCATTTGGCAATTCTTTTTCTTCCTGTGCAATTTGCATTGCTTGAAGTTCTGCCAATTGTCGCTTTAATTCAAGGATTTCATTGTCCTTGCTAATTTCTTGAACACTTGGTGTAGTGAAATAGCCTGACTTATTACGCCAAGCATTAACTTCCTCACGTGTTCCATAAAACCATCCACGCTCATTGGCTTGTAACATAAGATGCTTATGTGTTTCTGCCGTCAATCTGCTCATTTTGTATTCCAATCCTTTAGGGGATATGGCGATAATTGAATTAGACATAATTGCCTCGTTGTTTTCACAAAAGTAATTTAGGATTTGGATAATTGATAGGTTGTTTTTATCTTTACGGAACCAAATAAACCAAAGCAACCAAATGAATAAAGTTGAATTAATAGGTCACTATGGCAATGACCAAATCCACGCACAATCTGCCTGGACTTCCACAAGTAGAGATTTAACAATAGAAAAAGTTGAACGCATCCCTGCTTTGTTGACTATGTTAGCAAAGGAAGGACACCACACGCCATTTGAGAAAAGTAGTTTGCATTTTTTAGTAACAGTTGATCAAGCAACACACATCCATTTGTTAAAGCATCGCATAGGTGTGAGCATCAATGGTGAATCTGCGCGATATAAGGAACTAAAGGAAGATAAACATTATATGCCTGAAGATTGGAATGAAAAATGGACAAATGCGCTGTTTACTTATACCAATTTAGGCAATACACTATATCACGAATGCTTGGCTGATTTAACCCCTATTTTAGGTCGCAAAAGAGCAAAAGAATCCGCACGATTCTTTAAGACAATGAATTCGCAGATTACTATGGATATAATGTTCAATTGGCGCAGTTTTGTTCACTTCCTGCACCTTCGTGATTCTGAACACGCGCAGGTTGAAGTACGCAATGTGGCTCGGCAAATGTTGGAGCAGGTAAAAGCAATCAATGGCAACCCATTTGAATTTACAATTAAAGCATTTAACTTATGAATTCACACCTCCTTCAATCCGTTATTAGCGATTTAGAGAGCAGAGAGCAACGCGGAATAGCAAAATACAACACCACGATGGACCGAAGCGATTTAACGCATAAAGAGTGGCTACAACACGCATACGAGGAAGCATTGGATATGGCTTTGTACTTAAAGAAAGCAATCAATGAATCAGAATCTAAATAATTTCATTTCAATTTTAAACCTTCAAACAAACAATCCAATGTCAGTAGAACTAAACCAAAAACCCGAACCTGTATTTGCAGATGGCATCTTATTTAAGCGCAGTCCAAATGCTCCTGATTTTGTAATCGGTCAAATGTCCTTCAAAGTGGAGGAAGCCATTAATTTTTTGAAAGCCAATTCGAAGAATGGATGGGTGAATGTGGATATTAAGCGTGGTCGCTCGGGTAAGGAATATGTGCAACTAAGCACTTACGAACCAAAGCCAAAACCAACTACTTCACACGATGATTCACCATTTTAATTCACAACAATGTCAGTTCTGCCATTCCGCAATGAGTGGCAGAAAGGACAAAAAATATTGTTCAAATAAATGCAGAAATATGGCTAACAATGGCAAATCTGATATTAACGATAGTCCAATCAAAATAAGCATTACCCTGAAGAATGTTCCGCAGGACATCTACTGCTTGTTGCTGGACAAACAAACCGAAATTAAGAAGAAAATTGGTGGTAACTTTGGACTTGAAGCAACCATCTACAAATTATTGCGCGAAGCAGTTAAAAACTAATCTATGTTAGACTACGAAAAAATGGATATTAATACTCTTAAAATGCTGTTTGATGAGTATAAAAAAATGGAAAATAACAAAAGAGCAGAATTACGTGTTATAACTGCTGAAATTGAATTAATAGAAGCATTTTTAGACCATGCATCAAAATGTATATATAAAGCAGAACAATTTGTTAAAATAGAAAACGAAAAACCTAAACAATGAGCAAACTATCAACTTTTATTAAGTCTTTTGGCTCTGCACTAGCATCCTCTATGGAAGATGCAGATTCATTAGCAGTAACGCGTATTTCTACTCCACAGGTTGAGAAAGTAGACAATTATTTGGGCAGTATGACGATCAAAAAAGGTCATACCTTATTCAAGATTGAAACAAGCGATGAACCTGCTGATGGATTTATATATCATTCTCCGACTTGTACCTTCATTAAGATAGAAAAGCATAAGCGTGAATTGAATGACATTGGAAATATCATTGCTGAATTAAAACAAGGTCATTTGTATGTATCAGCCTTGAATGAGAAGAATGCGTTGAAATGGTATGCGAAGAACTTTTCTTCGTTAGCCTGGAAATCTTGAACGAATATCTAACGGAACAAATCTTGCATCAGTGGGTGTCAATTGATGCCCACAATTATATCCCCCACGATACACAAAGAAATTAGTGGCTGTTGTTCCATCGACCATCCCTTTCGGTAATCCTGTTTTTGGATTCATATTATCCGTCTTTTTAAATGGCTCAAAATCGCCTCGAACAATAGCAGGAAGTTCACTTTTATGAACATATCTTTTGGCAACTAATGCCTCACAAAATGCTCGTGAGGTGCGCAATAAACTGCCTGTATAAATAAACCATTTGTAGTTTAAACTATCCGCAATAGTATAGGTATATTGTGCGCTGAATTGATTTAAACTATCATTTGTGATTTGCGTGGTGTAGCGTTGCAATGCGCCTAATCCCTTTTCATTATTCAAGATATAATCCTGCACCATCTTATTCAAATCGCGCCAACTTCCCCCTGCTGTGATATTCGTGCGTAGCATTTCAGTCACTGGTTCAATCACATTTGCATTGATTCCTGCCTCCGTTAAACTATTCGCTGTTGCTTCGATAGATTGGTTGCGTATCTCGGTTAGGATGGCTTCAGGTTTAAACGACTTATTCATCGATTTAAAGTACTGATTCTGCAAAGATGCTACATCAGTAAACTTATTCAAGAACTCGGCTACATTCGCCTCTAATTGCTTATTAAGGACTATATTGGATATCTCCTGCTTGATTTGTCCCATCAATCGCAGATTCTTTACGTTATTGACAATGTTTCCTTGATTGTCAATATCCAAATCTTTGATCAATACGGACATCCGCATGGCTATGTTTTCCTGAATGCCTGGAATGGAAGCATTGAACTTGTCAACGCTCCCATCAATCAATTCATGCAGTTGTTTAATGTAGTCCTCTTGGCTCATATTATGCTAATGGTAGTGGAGATGGATTTTGCATTGGTTCTTCAGTTTCTTCAGGGATAGCAGGCATATACTTTTTAGGATCGATAGTATAACTGCTTTGTGCTAATGTTACTTGTGCAAATTTAGCCATTATTTTCTTTTGCTCTGCTAATGGTAAATCAGTGAATTCTTCATTCTCGGCAATCGCACTTTTAACAAACTGCACCAAGTTACACCAAATAACAAAGTCCAATTTATCAATACCGCCATTTTGCAATCCTGCATTGATTTCATCTATGCTCTTGCCTGGAAATGGATCTAAGTTCATAGTACAAACCAATTCATCTGCAACCTCATCATCACTGCTGAAATACTTACGTGCGATATCCAATTCCATTTGAGTGATAATAGTTGCATTGATTTTAGAATCACGCGCAATCTTCAATTCTTCAAAGGATGATTTAGTGCTTAACAAATCGTACTTTTCAGGAACTGCAATATCAGGACACAATTCTTCACGCATCATAGGATCAGGCACTGCTTGGAAGTAACGATAATCGGCAATAAATCCGTAGATTTTATCTAAAATAGCAACAATATCTTCCGCAATTGCGTGAACGAAGTTATTTAATTCATCCTTATCAATTTCCTTTGCTACTCCTGACTGATTCAATGGTGCTTCGGCAAGGAATTCCATATTGATGGCGGATAGGGCATAATAGGCTTGTTCTTTGATAATCTCGTTAAGCGTTTGTGTCATTTGTGCCACATCCGTTTTTTGGATATATCCTGCAGGAGGGCCTGAAGGTAATGGGGCTTCACCTGCGTTTTGGTTAGTAGGTGTAACAATCACCAAATTCTCATAAGGTGAAGTCATTACTTTCTGCTTACCATTACACGTAGGACATATCACAGTCCCTGTTGCGCCATTCCCGATGATGCTACCTGTACCATTACAATGTGTACAATCTTGTGTAGCCAAAATCCAACGCGTTGAATGTACGTGCTGAACAATCTCGGCTTTGAAATCACTCCATAAGGTAGCAAATTCATTTAAGCGTGGAACGATGGAAGATATGCGACTTTCAAATATGAAATGCGTATCTAAAGCCTGACGGAAAATACCTTGAAATTGGAACACAGGCAACTTATTCAAGTTATGGATGTATTCTAAGTCCAATACTAATACTACCTTCTTTTCTGCCTCGCTGTATGCTTCCTTGTAACGCAAAATGCGTGTTTTATCAAAGATATAGAACACCTTGCCTTGCTTGGTGATGCTATTCATTTGATAAGGAATCGTATCTTGCGATTCTACAATAGCATATTCATCAATGCAAAAATCAATTACGTGGTTTGAATTGAAGATTAATGGATATGGCTTTAATAATTCAGTAGGTGCCACGTTTGTGTTCAATGGCATAACTGCTACCAATCCGTTAGGATCAATCAAATAGTTTTTCAATCCTACATTAAACATCCAATTGGTGATGCTTGTAAAGAATGGGAAATGTTCCTCGCAGTAATCGTACATTGATTCACCCACTGGGATAGTTCCGATTGTTTTTTCAACCTCGTTTTCATACTTCACGGACCAATCAGGACTTCTGCGAATCTTATATAGCGATGAAATAATCTTATTTACTATCGGCTTTGTATGTGGCTGATAGGTTTTTTTACGATATTCCTTTATCTCTCGGCTTTCGCTTGGACGCAATTCATCAATCAATTCTTTAGGATATTCTCCATTTGCGTGGATGCGTAGTGAACGATAGATCTCATTCGCTATCACATAGGCAGGATGCTTTTGGTGATGCGAATAATAATTAGCCAATAATTCGATTGGATCAGAAGAAGGAAGAAGTGCCATTTTTATTCTTTGGTACGTTCAGTTAGATAAGTGCGTTTGTCGGTGAAGTTCGTTATTTGGAATGGGATTGATTGCAACCCTAATTCGTTAAACGCTCTTTTGACTACTGCATTGTATTGCTTCTTTGAGGATTCGTCAACATACGCTCCTCCGATTGATAAAGTAAGATAAAGTTCGGCTATTTGATGCAAATGTAGGTCTTTTTTTTCTCGTGGGTACCAAAAAGTAGGCACATAGTTGTCTATGCTTGGGTAAAATTGTAAGATGCTCATTGCCACTGCATACGCATATTCATCAGGATAAGCACCTGCAAATTCTTTTGGTTTAACTTTCGGCTTAGTATATACTTCACGTATCTTTTCAAAAAGTGTACGTATATTATCCGTACGTTTAAAGAATATGAACTCCGAGTGAATCTTGTAGAATCGCTCATCGGTAAATTCATAAGCAGTACGTACATCCTGCATATCTGACCAATTTTCAGCCTGTGGGAAGATGATATTATCGAATCGAACATAACCACTATTTTCAATCACATATTCGTGCTGTCCTAATTCTTCGAATATTTGTGAAGGTGTCTTTTCCCAAAGCCACACCTGGTCCACATCCAAAAACAATGTCTCCTCGTATGGTGTTAATTGATCAAGATGAGCCTTTGTTTTGATGTAGGCTTTGTTGTTCTTGCCTAATGTATGCATCTTTTTGTTGACCTCAACGAAATGATTGAAAAGTGCCTTTTCTTCCTCGCTGATATGGGTAACTGCGCTATCAGTATATGCCAAGCAGATATTAATGTCCTTGTCAACTAAACGGATGGATGAAGCCAAATTGACTGCCATCCTTCCGTAATTTCTATGTCCACAAGCGATTAGTAAGATACCTTTCATAGTGTAAATTTAGCAATTTGTATTGACACTACACGTATTAATTGTCTTGTTTACCTTCACCGTTCCTTTGGCTAATGGATATGGCTTTGTTTTGCTTTCCCAATTGATAGTGTAGTTGTTTTGCGCTGTTATTTGGTCATTTATCCCCATATTACCTAACGCTATCACTGTATCGTGTGCTAATGCTATCTTCAATGCTTTGTGCGTTCTTGCTTCTAACCAATCCGTTGTCAATGTCCATTCTTCCTGAATACGCTCGGATAGTTTAACCCACGTGCCATCTGACTTTTGATAGCCTGTACTTGTGGATGGATATTGCACATCTCTAAAGTACATCGGTAGGCGAATGCTTTGGATATAGTTAGCATCCTGCGAATAATAGAAGCATAATTCGTCATTGTTTGAACGGAAGCGTAAAACAGTAGTATAGCATTCATCATTGATCAATTCAAAGCATCCATCCATACACCCTAAAATAGTATCAACCCATTCACCGCCACCCCCTTCTGCAGGGTCGCGTTTGCATAGGCATATTTTGAAACAATCGCCTATTACGTGATTCCCTTGAATGTAATTCCATAATCCACTCCAATCAATATAATCATTCACATAAATTTCAGTGCCTGGAACAGGAATCCACGTATCTAATTTAGCAACATGACCTCCAAAATCAGGTGCAGTTGCAATTTCAGTAGGTATTGTACAATCATCACATGGAGCAAGGTATAATTGTGTTCCATGATTAATACCATCCCCCAAAATTGGTGTAGGGAAATTACCATATTGTCCACCGATTGAAACATCCACATACATTTGGAATTGCACATCATCCATTTCTAATACAGGCAAACAAGCAGTTTTATCATAGGCACAAGTAGGTGTTATCTGCCCTTGCCCGAATGTTACAAATGAATGCTCGCTTACGTTAATAGTTGGTAAATCATAACTATTACTTCCAAACAAAGCATACATATCCGCATATCCAACTAAATTAAGCGAAGGGCAATAATATCTTGCACGATAATGCTTTCCTTTATTTGCTTCACTAATTGGAATCGTAATGCTTACCGAAGCAGTATAACCTCCTGGAGATGATTGCGTATTGGCAGGGCATACCACGCTGTTTAAATTCGTCCATACGCCATTAACTTCTTCCCATACGCTGATACTTGTTTCATAAGGTAGTAACAAATCACCATCAAACTGCAAAGTACACGTACAATCAGTTGGACTTGTACCTGTTTGTGTTAGATTTACACGAGGAATCGCATAATAATTCTTAACCGTACTACCTGCAACGCAACTTGCATCCAAATAACAGCCATACGCGTGGCATTTAGGTACTGCATAGGCTCCATACGGATAGATTGAATCCGTTTCCCAATCCTTTTGTTGCCAAATGGCATTCCCTGCTCCACCCCAATGCGTAGTTTGTGTCACAGGTCCACCAACGGTGATTGTACCTGTATGTCCTGTGTTTACACAAGAAATAGTGTTTGCCGTACCATCAACGGAAGCATATTGAACGGTGTATTCTTTATCGGATGAAGTGGAACACGATGCTCCACCTGGCACTCCGAATCCAAATATTGCTCTTGATTTACGTTGTAATATGAATGTCATCGTTTAAAAATTTGCGGATAATAGTGTAAAGTTAGCAATTCCCTGATTTGGTTTATACTCAATATTGAGAATATACCCATTTTGATATGTAATTCCATCGGAACTATATTTCACGTAGCCATAAGGTGATAATTTGATGGTATTATAGTCAGCCATTGACATCGGATAGTCGAATTGGATTTGTTCAGGCTTCCATAATGGAACAGCAATATTAGGATCCGTCAACATTGCACTTTCCAACGCATCATTCTCAATCAATACCTGCCCATCCGTTGAACACGCTTGGGTATATTGCCCACCTGCAAAATAGTTACCTGTTCCATTGGCGAATATTAACTTGCTTGTCAATGGATTCTTCAACCCTGCAAACCACGTTTTTAACCATCGCGTTGCATTACGAATTGGACTAATCGCAAAATTGTATACTGTGTTAGGATCAACAATATTCACATCACCTGATATTTGCCCTTGCTCCACCACAATATCCCCTGAATAACGCTTCATGCAGATAACAAATATGTCATTGTCTAATCTCCAATCACTCGTTGTTAAATGCCCTTTTCTACGTGTTACTTCCAACGCATACCCTGAAGCAATGAAGTTACACACTCGGCTGTCTTTGTTGCGCGTTTGGCTCCATTCCGTGCGATATTCACGTTTGGAAAGGAATTCATCAATACCTGTAATGTCCTCACTCTCATATTTGGCATATCCTCCTTCAATCTCACTATACATTCGGGTAGGCAATACCGACCTTGTAATGTTGAACACATTACCGCAAGTCATTATTGGCGTAGTTGAATCATAGAAATGCGCAACAGGTTCAATGCGGATAATTTTCTCGCGACCACCTCCGTAATTATCATCCTCCAAACCTATCCCGATATTGTGGATGCAGTTAAACCCTGTAAACAAATCTTTGAATGAGATATTCAATTTAGGCGTATTGCCTGATACCAATTGCTCGCGGATTAGTAAGCCTGTGGTGATGCTTTCTAAACTACCACAGCCATCGGTTAACGCTTGATAAGGTTGGCTATCCGTTCTTCCAAAATAATCCGAATAAACGCTCATTTTGTTATCCGTGATTGCTTCGGTTGTACGCGCAAATGATTCGTTCACTAAAAACGTGTCCGTGTTCGTTGTCGGCTTGTAAAGAATGGAATTGATGTTGAAGTAACTATCAGATGACTTTTTGAACGATTGTGACCAATAAATATCCTCTTTATTAAATAATTGACGATGGTATTCGCCTTGTTGCCTTACCTTTAAATAAACAGCCACCACATCGCCATTGCTCAATGTAGCAGTGGTTGTATATGATTCATCAATAGGTATATTAGCAATTGTAGGGTTGTTTTCATCAAATGTATTCAATGTTGGTGTAGGTCCACCTCCATATGTAGGATGACATTCCATTGAAAAACCTGATGATGTTGTTGGACTTTGATAAGCAATAGATAAATTTTGCGTAGTAGTGCTTAAATAATAACTTCCTATAATTGTTTCGACATAATTTACAGCAAATATTACATCTACCCACATATCCAAAAATCCATTTTCTAATGAACCTGGACTGCCTCCTAAAATTGTTGCTTCCGTTTGCGCTCCACCTAATACAATACCTTTAACACGAAAGTCAATATCATATTGCCCATCATCTTCTATGATCATTGTGGACATACTGCCACTACTAAAATCCCACATATCCACTGCCTGCCAATTCTTTACTTCATCATTTTGCGCGTTCTCGTAATCTAAATCCCAATACATTGTCACATCTTTCGTTTCTAATCCACTACCTGCGCTAATGTCATTCTTACGATAGACACAACCTTGTGCTATGTAAAAATCATTTTCCATATAGCGTAATGTGCGCTTATATAGTCCTTTTGATGGCAGATAAATGTTTTTTGGAAGGTTGGTATAGGTTGTGAGTGCTGTGCCATCTAACGAAGTTGTAGTGGCTAAATCCACAGCAGTATCAATACGATTGCGGAAAGTTGTAACCACATCTTGTTGCTCCGTGCGTATAGACACACTGCACAAATCGCTGATTGTTTCCTTATAGGTATCGAAAATTAACTTGCCTGTATAGAACGTATCGTAGTTGTCATCATCGCAGGAAGCCTGGACCACTATATTCACATTCGCCTCCACTCCATAACCATTATACGCATCACGCAAGATGCTCATACCTTCTTTGTAGAATGTCAGTTCATTGCCTGTGAATTCAAAGAATATCCCATGCATTTCTTCATCCCTGCGAATGTTTAACGAGATATTCTCCCATCCTTGTGGTTCGGTTACTTCCGTTTCCACTCCTGCAGGATCGTAGGTAAAATCTATTAATTTGAACTTCCAATTCATTGTTATAGTTTATATCGGTTATCAATCACTCTGCGCTCACTGATGCCATTGAGGATGCGCGTTTCAAATCCTTTCTCATCAATGTTAACGCTTACCTTTTGGCTATTCTTTAATTCCTCTCCCAAAGTACGCGCTAATTTCTTGTAATCAATATCCAACTTGGCAGATATATTTTGCTTGGTAACCGCATTCATATTACGCAAGTTCATCGCAGGGATGTTGGTCTTCAACAAAGCCTCCGTTAAATTGTTAGGTAGGATGATGCTATCTGCATTCACGTGGTCTAAGGTTGCACGATTATACATCTTCATACTTCCATCGCTATCTAATCGTAATTCGCGACCTGCTTCTCCAATGATTGCCATTCCTTCATAGCCATCTAAGTTCTTACCTTTGGCGAACTTTGGTACCGGCTGAGAATCTATCACACGCACTTGGGTAGCAGTAGCAATAATGGACGCGGCAGTTAAAATACCTGCTAATACAGGATTTGCACCTGTTTCTGCCCATATTTTAGTAATGGCTAATGCTCCATTAATGATGGCTTGTTTTTTCTTTGCGTCTTGTTCTACTTCCCACGCTTTCTTCTTTTGTTCAGCCTCTAACTTATCATATTTAGCCTGAATTGCTTGTTTTTGTGCTTCGGATAAATTCTTATTGGCTAATTCGTTTTCTTTTCTTTTTTCTAACGCATCAATATTTGCTTGAAGTTCAGCATCACGTTTATTTTGTGCAATTTGGAATTCCCCATTTGCAATTTCTTGGGCAGATGCAATGGCTTCATTTTTTAATGCTTGCCTAAGTGCTTTGGCTTCATCCAATTTCTTTTGTTCTGCATCGGTTACTGATTTAATCCACGCAGAATATTGTTGAGAATAAGCATCTAAATATTGTTTATCAATCGCACTTTTTTCCTTGTTTGCTTTAATCCTTAATTCTTTTGCTTTGTTTTCGTAATCTTGTGCATTCTTATTTTGATTAGATAATTGTAACAAATCATAAGCATATTGTGCGTCTACTATTTCTTTTCTCAAATCACGCGCTTCTATGCTATCTTGATTCATTTTGGCTAATGCCTCTTGCCTTATAACTATTTCTTTTTGATAACTTGCATCAATATCATTGATTCTTTGTTCGTTATCGCGTTCTAATTGTTTCTTGTCTTTATCACTTTCCTTCTTTTTAATATCCGCTCTTACACCTTCAATTTCAACCAACTTTTTATTATAATCTTCACTTCCTTTTTCCAAGATGCTTAATTCATCACGCATCAATTGTAACTTCAATTGATTTACATCTCTGCCTTGTTTTTCGGCTAATTCAATTGCCAATCTACGCGTTTCAATTCCTGCTTTTATTTGTAATTCTTTGTCTTTTTCTGCATATCCTTTATTATATGCTTCAGCAATATTACCACCGAATGCTTTTGCATCATTTGCTAATGCTGTAAAATCACCTGTAAAAATATCGCTTAATATCTTACCTAATCCTTTAAACCCTGCAACAACTGCATCAATTGCACCTGATGCAATTTGTCTAAAATTGGTGAAGAATTTTGTAACCATTTCAAGTTGTGGGAATGATTTAGTTAACCACCCAACAAATTCCTTCCAATTAGCAACTAATGCTCCAACTGCTAATACGATCAATCCAATACCTGTACTTGCTAATGCAACACGGAATATCTTTAACGCTCCTGTGCTTTCTCCAACAACAAATGAATATGCTTTAGTCGCTGATGTATTTAATACAACCGCGAGTGTGCTATCTTTTAATAAAGATTCGTGGATTTGTTGGATTCCATTAGCAATTGCCATTGCCGCGTTTACCTTTAACAACGCTTTTTCTACTTCCTTATTCTCCTTTCCAAATAATGCTGATGCACCCTGCGCAACGGAATAAGCAGATGCCATTGCTCCAACTGCCTGGCTTACCGCCTTGATATATTTTGAATCATCCCCTAAAACACGAATACGATTGGATGTATCACCAATTTGATCGCTTAAATGACCTGCTCGTTCTGCCATTCGATTGAATTCTGCAGTGTTTGCTTTTCCTGCATCCTCCATCTCTTGCAACTTATTCTTCAAATCGCGCAATTCAGCCTTCATTGATTGCTGTTTGCTAACGTTCTCCGTTATTGCCTGGCTGTTTTCCTTGATGGATGTAGTTGCCTCATCAAATCCTTGCGATATGACATTCATCGGCATATTCTTTGCCGACTGACTTAATTTATCAATAGAGGAAGATGCTTCATTCGCCCCTGTTGATAATTGCTCTAATCCTGAAGATTTTAATTGCCCTAATTTATCCTGCAACGGACTTAAATCGGCATCAAATTGTATCGTAACCTTCTCCATTATTGGAAGATTGTTTTGATTGATTTTGTGCTGTTATTATTACATCATTCCATTTGAAGTAATAATCGTCTATGGTAGTCCAATCGTGCAGTTCAGGACAATGTTTGGCTAAGGTTGTTATTGCTCTACGGACTTCGTCTTCTGTTCGGATGACAAGTGCGAAAAAACTAACTGCGAGTTCTTCGCTAATTCCTCCGCTTGTATCGTCATCTCCATAATCTTCTGCAAATACTGTTGGGTATCTCCTGCGGATTGTTTCAAAAAGGGAACTAACTCCTGCACTGGCATTTGCAAAAAAAAATCATACATGGATGCGTTTTTCTTCCAAAATTCAATCTTTTTTTGATTATATCCGTGTTCGTAATGCGTTGGACTTTCTGATTTGTCAAAGAATACCACACTCGCCAACTTGTAAATCAAATCCGAGTCAGTAATCATTGCCACACGCTCCTTTAGGTTAATATCCAATTGTGCTGACTGATTCAACAAAGCAATGGTCTTATTCAGGTCCAACTTATTATTCTTTACGCTCATTGAATCGATAATCTTCTGCCCAATGTTGGCTTTTGCTTCACAAAACGACATCAAGAAGTCCCTATCGCAGTTCATCTGCATCTCTCTGAAGAACGTAATGGCTGTTAGTCCTCTTTGGTAAGGTAGGTTAAACACATCATCGAATTGGTAGTATTCCACTCCACCACATACAAATGCTTTCTTGATCCTATACTTGGAAGTAGGGACGGAAGCAAAGCGTAGTTTAAGTTTCTCAATAAAGTTCATCGGTTATGGCGTTAGTTTTGTCAAAGATACATCAAATATTTCATTATTGCCACTCAAAGACCTTCTCCCAAATTTGTCATAATATGCCCACGCTTTCTTGGTTGGGTAAATCTTTAAGACGGATTGTGGTAGTTCAGGATGCTTATATCTGCGTTCAGGATAGCCTGGACACATACACGAATGGAAATGCGTCCAACCCATTGTGAGCGCAAAGTTGTGCATCTGCTCCCCTGTTTGTAGGTTAGAATTGGTCATAGGTTTTGTTAATAAGTCCGTTGAGAATTGCATTGCATCCAATGACGCAAGGGAAATAAAGCACGTTTGTGTAATCATTGGTGATGAAGATTAACCCTGTTGCACCCCAAAAACCACCCATACATACCAAACAATCGAATAACGGACTGCTCACGTAATGTGGTAGCATTGAACGGAATATGTTGCCGATACATCCTAAAAGGAAGCCATCGCGGAATACCATATTTACCCCTGTGCAAAATAGCGAGATGATGATTATTGCTTGTAACATATTAATCGCCTATGATAGTTGCAGGTGGAACCACTCCTTCATAATGTTGGAACGATAATAGAACGCATTGTGTTAATACAACCCCCACATAAAAGTTAAGTGGAGTTAAATATTGCGTATTTAAGACACGCATCTTGAACATCCCGCTATGCTGTGTGAATAATCCTTCAGGAATATCTGCGTTACCTAAAACAGGGATATGAATCAATCCTACTGTCGGATATGGTTGCTCAATCAATGTGGTATAAACATTATCGAACTTATCGGTGAATTCGATTAGGTAATCTAATGATTCATCCAATCCGCTCCACTTCATTGAGATGAATTCAGGGCAGGATGGCAATGTGTACGTGACGCATTCTAAACAGGGCATAATTTTAATATTTTAACACAAATATACTTATTCACATCAATTAGTGGAAAATAATTGTATTTTTGTTACGCATTGCGGGGTGGTAGCCGTAGTGGTTGGTTATTGGGAAAGGGGGTGCAGAAATGTGCCTCCTTTTTTTTATTTAGCCTTCAGGAACCATCCCATAAAACTATTGCACCAATATCTGAACGTATCTAACGCATCCGCTTGTTGGCTTAAATCCGCACGATTGCTCTTTTCAATCTTGCCATCCTCACTGATTTTCACGTTCTTCAGGTCATAAATCAATGCTTTTGCTTTTTTATCCTGGATTTGCACCCCATAATTGGCTAACAAACTATTCACTAATACCTGATTCTCTTGAATTGGTGGATTTATAATCGGTTGGCGCATTTGTCCACTACCTAAACGCAATCGGGTACGAATAACAGTATAATAGTTCAAATTGTCCTTTACTAATGCTGATGTGTTTCTTCCTGTAGCATCCCCTGTGACAATGTATAGACAATTTGGGTAGTATGATAGGATGTAATCACATAATGCGTAAATGTCGGAATTTTCGAGCTTGATGGTTTCCAATACCCATATGGTCCTATCGTAATGCTGGACAACACTACACGAAATGGGATTCTTGTTAAAGTCAAATGATAGGTAAACAGGCTCATTTTTATTAAGGTTGATTGGTTGATCAGTAATGTGCTTTTTGCTATCAAATGCAAATGCCCATAGCATTCCTTTCAAGTCCACATCCTCTGCCAAATATTCGCAACGGAAATAAAGGTCACTCATTGTTCGCCTGGCTGAATCTACCTCGCTTGATAGGATATGCGGATTGTCATAAGTTGTAAACGTCCACGATTGCCATTCGTGGCTATATTCTTCATTATCCTTCAATCGACACAATTCCTTGAAATAGGTATCGCCAAATTTAGGGGTGGATAGAAACCACGCATCCCCAACATAGTCGGTTAGTGTCGCACGGATGGTACCATTCCACGCCTGCTCTAACTTACGCGCCTTTTCGCACTCATCAATCACCACGCGTTTGTACTTTCTGCCTCGTCCACTATCAGGCTCATCCAATGACCACATATCAATCACCCCACCTGTAATTAATCGTATTTGTTTCAACTGCTCATTCTTAGACGCAATAACTTCATAGCACGTTTCGGTTATTACGCGCCAAAAGTCGGATAAGTCCTTATAAGTTGGTGAATAGTATGCAACAGGAAAGCCATCTAAAGCAGGCTCAATGATTAGTTCTTCTGCTAATGATGTCTTCCCAAATCTTCGACCACATTTTAGTACATTGAACCGCTTGGCAGTTTGAATGATGTGTTCCTGATTAACGTGCCTACTTTTTAATTTGACTGTCTTCACGAATTACTACAATTTTGTTATCGGTTACTGAAACATCGTTTTTCATCTCGGTAGGTATTAGTTTCGATGCTATCTTGTAGAATTCGGTAGTGTTTTCTTTTGCCCAAGTAGTCAAATTTGCTCTTGGATCATCCTGAAGTTCTGACATAGTAGTTTGTACCATCTCTTTGAACTCCCTTGTTAATTTGCTGACTGCGCCTTTCGGTCTGCCTCCACGATTAATCGGTTGACCTTCTCCAAATTTTGCCATAATTAGCCGTTTTTTTTCAGTTTTTAAGTGGTTAGGTAGTTATCCACAACTTCTCTAAATTCATCGAATGAATGACATATTTTGCATTCATAACCCAAAGATAGCATTTTTTCCATAAAGTGAACCTGTGATAAGGTTGGCTTTCCTCCTGGAGCCTTCATCTCAATGAATAATCCTGCAAATTTGCTATTAGGTTTTGGCATAAATAGGTCACTCACTCCTGCCAATAATCCTTCATCCTTTAACCTAACTGCTTCAATTACGTTTCTGCTCCCTCCGTTAGGGATAGAGAAAATAATCAATTGCGGATAGGCGAATCTGAACCAACGCACACAATTCTTTTGAATATCGGATTCGTGGTGCTTGATTTTCTTTTTAGCAGGTGCTTCGGTGCTTTTATACTTATTCCAAGTCATTAATCGTCATTTAGGGATTTAAACAATAGGATTAGTCCAATAATTAGTAACACGGTGCTAAATTCTAATAAAATTATGATTTGATTATCCATAGATTGCTTTCCATACGTTAGGGGTGTATTTAACATAGGTCATCTTACCTAATAAGTTGCGTTTTGCTACCCACACCTCCTTTCGGTTAGGCTTGGATGATGTGTAGGAACAATGAATCCATTTAGGCTGTCCATTTAGGTAATCCTCAGCAATTAATTGATCAAATTCGACATTATTCAATAGAAACAGGAATAATTCCTTGTTTGATTTGCCATTTGTCATTACAAGGTCCAATGCTTCGCCTTTTGTATGTTGGCTTGTTGGCTCTCCTCCTATCGCTGTATTCAATTTTGGGCAACGATAACCACTACTGATGATGATTGGAACACCAAAATGCTCTCTTGCTGGCTCAAATATCTTTTTAGCAGTGACTAACAAATTGGCTAACGCTTCCTTTGTAGGGGTGTTATCAATTCCTTTGCGCAATGCTGTACCGCTATGCGTCAATTCTGCGAGTGATAAGTGAGTGCTTACTTGCATTTTAGTGTCATTTAATACTCAAAAGTAGTGGTTTTTGTGCGTTTTATGCTACATTATACCAATTTATTGTGATTAATGTACGATTTTTACCACTTTCCTTCTTTTACTTCATAAAATCCAACTTTGTACTTGATTTGCTCATTATATAAACGGATTGCATCCTGCTCATCTTCGATCACCCAACCTACATTTAGGAATCTAACGCAATCATCACAATTACAAGGTGACTTATCACGATAGATGCGCTTCCATATGCGTTGCAAAAACCAATCCATTGGAAGAATCTCCAATCCTTTCTTATTTTCTAATGGATGAGTGGTCATCTCTGACTTCATCATCTCTGACCTATACTTTTTTAGATATCCTGCCATATAGTCGCGCATATATTGATTGCGCTTTTCTTTGCGGATATTGGCTGATTCTTCCTGGCTTTGAACAACTACATCTTCAGATGATGTTTTTTCTGCCTTTTTAACGCTTTTGCGCTTCTTAAATATTTCAGATGATAGAATGTACTCTACTTCTCCGTTCTTGCGTCTAATCGGGAAAAAGGTGCTTCTGCTACTATCGTACATCATATTTACCTTGATATACATTGTGTCTTTCAGCACATACAATCGCTTTTCTTCATAATTAATGAAGTAATTGTGCATTGTTTCAAAATCAAATGTTTTTGGTTCGTAGTTCATATTATTGGTTGGTTAAAAAAGTTTGGTTTGATTTAATAATGGTTGTATGCGCTTGTTGGCAATTTTGATATATTCTTCACTCATTTCACTACCGATGAATTGTCTATTGGCTCTGATGGATGCAATGGCTGTGCTTCCACTACCCATAAAAGGATCATAAATAATACCACCTTCAGGACATCCTGCTAAAATTGGTTTACGGATTAATTCATCATTATATTGAGCATAATGCTTTTCTCCGCTTGGTTTTGTATTTATATCCCAAAAATCAGCAACATCGCCTGGATTTTTGCCTAATGGATTAGAATATTTTTCTTTGCTTTGATACCTTGTTATTTTGCCAATTCTTCCTGCTTGTGCTGTGAATTGTGGCGTATTTTCTCCTTCAAATTCAACTTTGCTTTTAAAATTATCCCTAATTATATCCAAATCAAAAAAATACTTCTCAGATTTTACCAAAAAAAAGAAATATTCGTGCTTTTTGCTAAATCTATCCGTTACACTTTCAGGCATTCCGTTTCTTTTTGCCCAAATAATATCATTTCTAACTATCCACCCACGTTCAATACAACCTATTGCAAATCTATGAGGAATTAATAAAAGACATTTATTTGGCAAATTTTTAGGCTTAATTAATTTACCTGATTCACCTCTATTCGTTAAGTAAGTAGATTCAGAATTAAATTTATTCCCTTTTGCAATTGCTAAATTAGTTCCACTTTGTGTTGAAAAACTATCACCTAAGTTAATCCATACTGTTCCTGATGGCTTTAATACACGATATATTTCATCCATCATTTCCCAAAGATGTTCAAGATATTCTTGGAAGGTTGGCTCTAATCCCCATTGACCTTCATATCCATAATCACGCAGTTGCCAATAAGGTGGTGATGAAATAACACAATCAATGGAATTATCTTCCATTTTTTTCAATGTTTCAAGACACGGTTCTTGGTAAATTTTATTTGTTTGCATTTTGTTTTGGTTATTGGTTAAAATCTAAATGGATTATCAACATCAGGCACTCCATCACCATCCTCATCCTCAAAATCTAACTGCTCGCGCTGATACGTTGGTGTAGGTCGATTCATTGCTTCCTGCAAAGTAATAACGGAAGATTTTAGGCTTTCAGGCATATTTTGACTGCCTCTCAAATAGGCAATAAAAGAATAACCATCCATATCTTCAAATCCAACTACCCCTTTGCGTGAACGTAATTTAACAGGATTCTCAAATGGTGTAACCTGCCCCCCTGTTTCCGTTTCTTTTACCTTTCTAATATGCAATTCGGTTATGTTGTATGCTTCGATGTTCCCCACTAAACGATGAATCGTAATAAATTCATCCGCTTTGTTGGCAAATTTGTTACCTCCTTCCGTATCTGATTTGCCTGGAGCAGGAATATCTCCCTTTCCAAATCCGCGACCTGCTGAAGATACCACGTGCATATTAATGTAAATGGATAACTTGTGCATCTTAGTGAATAGTTTTATTTCACTGATGGCTCGGTAATGATATTCGTGCGTATTCAACCCTGCTTTTGGATTCAATGTGATGTCTAACGCATTGTATGGATCAATCAGTAAAGAATGATATTTGCTATGCTGTAATTCATTTTCAGCGATGGCAAGAATGTCTTTATAATTGTACATTTCCTTATCTGACTTGATAACTATGAAATGCTTTTCGAGAAATTCCAATGCTTCATTAATCATATTATCAGGCATCCCTTGAATTTCCATGCACCAATATAATTCAATCATCTTACGAAAAAAGGAAAATTCATCATTCTCTGCAGTATAGATTAGCCACTTCCAATTATGGCGAATGGAGGAAAGCAAAGCCATATACCAAATCATTACCGACTTTCCTACGTTGTCGAATCCATTAATAATGACCAAATTGCCTTGCTTAAATCGGAAGTGCTTGTCAATTTCAGGATAGCCTGTGTCTAATCCCATTTCATACTTCCCATCTCGCCATTTCATAATGTTCTTGTAGTAATCCTCACGCTTGACTAAATAATCGCGATTGTCAGGCTGTATGTTTACTTTGGTTGTGATGGTTAATGGTTCAGGTTGAACGCTAATGGTTTTATTTGTGTCCTTTTCACCATATCCTTCTGCCATTAATTTACGTGCAGATGTTTGAAAATCCCCATTGCATTCCAACATCGCGTACACTGCGGATGGTTTGTAGCCTCGTTCAGGATCAAAGATGGAAGATGTGGTGAATACGCTAAATAAATTCAAAGATGAATCATAGTTCCCTGATGTTTTAGCATCCGTTGAACCTGGACGCAAAAAGAATGTTTTAGTTCCTCTTGTTTCTACAATGCTCCATCCGTGTGACTGCAATAATCCTATGACATCCCCACGATTATCGTAATCTTCCCAAGATGCCAATCCTTTAATCTTGATTTGCTCCGTCTTTTTGTATTCAGTAACTTCCTTGAATACTTCGTTAAACCTTCGTGCAATATTGTGCAGTAGCATTCGTTGGTCCACTCGGATAAGTTGAATATTATCCAAACCCCCTTGCACCATTTCATAGCCTGGCGATGGATGAACTGCTATTTGCCCACCTTCACCGCGTGTTTCAATTAATACCTTTATTTTATCGCCATTTTCAATTTCTTCAATGGTTGCGTGACGCTGTGCTAACTTTAGATTTCCTTCAAAATATTTGCAACGATAAATGTAGTGAAATCCTCCATTCTTTGTCTTTTGAATGGTTAGCAATGGGTAAATGGTTGCATCCTCTTTGTTCAGGATTGAATTAAATCGTTTGATTAAATCGCCTGTGATGTCATATTTTAGGTCAAAGTCAATGACTTCCACCCCATCTGATAATTTACCACAAACTAAGCCAACGGAATGCGTATCTAATTCAAATTGCTCCGTGCTTGTTTGCCATCCTTTTGCTAATGGCTGTTTTTTGTCATTCAGTGGAATAAATTTGCAGTTGGTAATCTGCTTTAAATGGTTGTAGTTATTGGTTGTTCTCATTGGTTACGAATTGAATGTAGTCCTTGATAAATTTCATTAATGGGTGCGATTCGCCAAGTTTAAGGTATTCTTCTTGGTCCCTATCGCGTAATTTTTGGCAGTGCTGATATACCTCCGAACATTCTGCG
>Ga0102814_10000563_pt1 | contig 26945 bp, 55 predicted proteins | sample ColrivemetaGS741_FD_79112 | JGI IMG/M metagenome (GOLD analysis project Ga0102814, IMG submission 79112) | Estuarine microbial communities from the Columbia River estuary - Flood tide ETM metaG S.741 | ecosystem: Environmental > Aquatic > Marine > Intertidal zone > Estuary | place: USA...
GGACAAGTCATCTGAGATCCTGTTTATCTTCCAGTCCCTATCCGCAGGCGTGGCGATGGATGTGGATTACAAACGATTTCGCACGATGATAGAGAACAGCGAGTATTTCAACACCACGTTTCCCTACCGTAAAGATCTGGCGAGCAGGTTGGTCTTCCCGCACCGCATAGAGGCCAGACCAGTCTCAGGCGAGGTCACGGCTACCATTGGTCAGAACGTCTTTGGCGGCGTGTTAGATGAAGTCAACTTTATGCACAGGGTAGAGAGTTCAAAGAAGTCATTGCACAACGGCACCTTTGACCAAGCGCGGGAGCTATACAACTCCATCAGCTCACGGAGGGCGTCACGGTTTATGGACTTCGGCATAACTCCGGGCATCTTGTGCATGGTGTCATCTAAGAACTATCCGGGGCAGTTTACCGACATGAAGCGGGACGAGGCCAAGACTGACAAAGGCATATACTACGCTGATGACAGGGTATGGGAGGTGAAGCCTGATGACTTTACTGATGCCCGATTCCAAGTATTTCCCGGTGATGCCGTCCGCAAACCTTTCCTACTGTCTCCTGAGATGGTGCTGACCAAGTATGAGCAGTTGCAGCTTATCAGCGTCCCTTACGAGTTCCTTAACAAGTTCAAGGCAGATATCTATGTGGCGCTCCGCGAGGTTGCAGCGGTGTCTACCATGGCCAAAAACCCCTACATACCCAACGTGGAGGCGGTCAGTGCTTGCTTTGGTAAGGTCAAGAGCATCCTGTCCACGTCAGTATCGGATTTCCGATCTTCGACAGTGCAGATCCTAAAGCACAATATTCAAAAATCTCTGACCCCTCGCTACGCCCATATTGACTTGGCAAAGACAGGGGACGCGGCTGGGGTAGTCATTGGTCACGTTAAAGGCTTTGAGCTGGTAAACAACGAGGGGATGGAAGCCTATTTCCCTACCATCAGAATTGACTGTACCCTTAGGGTGCCGCCACCGCCCAACGATGAAATCAACTTCGCCAAGATCCGCAAGATCATTGTGCTGCTGAACCAGTTGGGGGCGAACATTAAGTGGGTCAGCTTTGACTCCTACCAGTCGGTAGACAGTCAGCAGATATTACGAACGCATGGGCTGAAGACTGGCACCGTGTCTATGGACACCACCAGCGTCCCGTATGACACACTTAAGACGGCTATGTATGAGGGGCGGGTGCTGCTGCCGGAAGATGATTTCCTATTGACCGAGCTTATACAGCTAGAGCGAAACACTAAAGGCAAGATTGACCACCCACCTCAGGGCTCTAAGGACGTTGCTGACGCCTTGGCTGGGGTGGTCTTCGGCCTTACAACCCGAGCAGAGATATGGGCCCTGCATGGGGTGCCAGTCAACCAGAGCCTCGTAAGCGCGGCCAAGAAGATGAAAGCTGAAAGCGAAGATACTGGATCTGAAGTCACGACCTGATTTGATCTTAATGTCAAACCTATGGAGAGAGAGCATGAACGCAGTAACACACTATGAGCACCGGATCGTTAAGGTCAAAGATCTGATACCGTATGCCAATAACAGCCGCACCCATACCAAGGAGCAGATCGAGCAGATCCGAGCCAGTATTCGGGAATGGGGCTTTACCAATCCTGTATTGATTGATGAAGATTCCGGCCTGATCGCAGGGCATGGGCGACTGATGGCAGCGGCGGCTGAAAAGATGAAGACCGTACCAGCGGTTGTCCTCACAGGCCTGACAGAGGCGCAGAAAAAAGCCTACATCATTGCAGACAACAAACTAGCCTTGAACGCTGGCTGGGATCTGGACATGCTGGCGGTGGAGTTGGAGGATCTTCATGATCTGGATTTCGACCTAGGGCTTATGGGGTTCGAGAACTTTGAGCTGGTAGATCTATAGCCCCAGCTAGGCGAAGACTACCCCTCTATGCCTGCCGAGCCAAAGGAGCAAGCCGCTGACAAAGGCGAGCTGGTGCAGGCCCTTAGCACATCTCTGGGTAAGCCTAAGTTTGAGGCGGTTGAGGGTGGTCATTATCACCTAGGGCCTCGGGTAGTCGTTATGGTTTGCAGCGTCATCAAAGACCACGCCATCTGGGCCCCTAAGCTCAAGGAGGGCCAGTTGTTCATACCTTACGCAGGCATCTTCGCAGCCTTAGCAGACGGCGAGCCTGAGCTGTTTATCGTCCAGCCTGACGCCTATATAGCCAGCGTCCTGATTGATGCTTATGTGGAAGTGCATGGGGATACGGAGGTGATTCATGTTAACGCCTAAAGATGTGAAGCGTACCTCAGGCGTCTGGGATAAAGATGTCTCGCCTGTCTATTTCCAAGCGCAGAAACCGCCTCAGCCATTGGTGAACAAAGGCCTATTCAAGTTTGTGCTGGTAGCCCTAAACAACATCCGGGGCGAAAAAGATATGGAGGATCTGATACGGGAGACCAAGGAAGACAACCTAGTTCTGTTCATTGACTCTGGTGTATTCAACTTGGCAGCGACTCACGCCAAGCTGCACAACATACCCCTATCTACGGCCCTAGATCTGCCCCCTAACGAGGTAGACGGCTTCGATGATCTGATGGTTCGGTACAAGGCCATGATCAAGCGCCTCGACGGGCTGATGTGGGGCTACGTTGAGATTGACCAAGGGGATACCAATCAGAAGCGGATTAACCGGAAGCAACTTGAGGATGAAGGGTATCGGCCCATACCCGTATTCCATGCCTTAACAGATCCCATGGAATATTTTGACGAATTGGCGTCCCAGTATGACCGCATCTGCTTCGCCAACTTGGTTGAGGCCTCACCTAGCCTTAGGCGGAAGCTGCTTCAGTTTATCTGGGAAAAGAAAAAGCAGTACCCTCACCTATGGGTGCATGGGCTAGGCCTGACGCCTAGTGCTATGACCAACGCCTACCCGATGGATAGTTGTGACTCCTCAGCATGGATCTCGGCTATCAGATGGCCGACATGGCAGCTACGCTCAGCCAACGTGCCCTTTGGGTATATGCCGGAAGCCTTCCGTTATGATCAGCGCAAGGAGGACAAGATTGACGACATATACTACAACTACCGAACTCTCTGTATGCAGAGCTATTTCAATACTCTGAACATGACCAGATTTACCAAAGACCTTGAGGCTGTGGGCCTTGAGCCCATCCAACATCCCACTTTTTACGGGGAAGCCTAATGACTAAAGCACTGGTGGTATTATCAGGAGGGCAGGACTCGACTACCTGCCTGTTCTGGGCCCTGCAAGCCTTTGACGAGGTGCATACCCTGACCTTCGACTACTCGCAACGGCACTCCCTAGAGATCGAGGCGGCTACCGAGGTTGCTGAGATGGCAGGCGTGGTCAGTCATGAGGTGATCAGGCTGGGGCCGGTACTGGGAGGATTGTCTCCCTTGACGAATCCCGATCAGGATTTAGAGCAGTACGATGATTATGAAGCCATGGACGAGATTATAGGAGACAGGGTAGAGCTGACTTTTGTACCGCTACGCAACGCCTTTTTCCTAACCCTAGCAGCCAACAGGGCCGTAATTAAGGGCTGCACCAACCTTGTTACCGGTATCTGCGGGTCAGACCTAGCTAACTATCCTGACTGCCGTAGCTCGTTTATATCAGCGCAAGAGGCGACCATAAACGAGGCCTTGGGCACAGATGACTTCCAGATCCACACCCCTCTTTCGGAGTTGGATAAAAAGGGGATAATAGAGCTGGGCCAGAGTCTTGAGGGTTGCTGGGAGGCGCTGGCTTACACTCATACCTGCTATGCCGGTGTTTACCCACCTTGCGGACGCTGCCATTCTTGCGTATTAAGGGAGGAGGGCTTCCGTGACGCGGGGGCGGTAGATCCCCTATTAGAGAGAGCAGCATTATGAACACACCTACTTCAGCCGTAGCCGTCATGCCTAGCGTGGCAGGCGTAGCCCACCCCGTGGCCGCGCATCTGATCAGCAAGGGCTTAGAGACACCCATGCACCCCACTGACCTTAGTCAGCAGGAAAAGCAGGAGCGTATCCAGCACCTGTTTGGAGGGATCATGCAGGTGCTCGGTCTTGACCTGACAGATGACAGCTTACAAGACACGCCTAAGCGGGTGGCCAAGATGTATGTGAATGAGGTCTTTGGCGGTCTTAACTACGACAACTTCCCACGTATTACCTGCATTGATAACAAGATGAAGGTGGATCAGATGGTAGTGGTAAATGATGTGGACGTAAGCAGCACCTGCGAGCACCATTTTGTCACTATTGACGGCTTGGCTACGGTGGCCTATATCCCGAAGGGTAAGGTGATTGGTCTGAGCAAGATTAACCGCCTAGTGCAATTCTTCGCCCAGCGCCCTCAGGTTCAGGAGCGTCTGACCCAGCAGGTTCGGGAGTGTCTTAGCTTCCTGCTAGGCACAGAGGACGTGGCGGTGCATATCTCAGCCAAGCACTATTGTGTGAAGGCCCGAGGCGTCCAAGACTCTGGCAGCTATACGCAGACCACCAGCCTCGGCGGGGTCTTTAGGGACACCAGCACCAGAGCCGAATTTTACAGCATGGTTAACAGCTAAGGAGCATCCATGAAACCTATCATTGCAACCCGTTACCACGACTTCTGCATGGGACACACTGTCACTGGTCATGAAGGAAAATGTATCAACCTGCATGGGCACAACTACCGCATTACCTTCCATTGTCAGGCTCAGGCCTTAGACGAGCTGGGGCGGGTAATTGACTTCAGCGCTATCAAGGCGACCTTGTGCGAATGGGTAGAGGAGCATTGGGATCATCGCTTCATGATATGGGCCCAAGACCCTAGAGCAGAGGGCGTCCTGTCTATGGATGCCAAGGCTTTCACGGTGCCATTCAACCCAACGGCGGAAAACATAGCGGCCCACATGCTGGAGGACATAGCCCCTACGCTATTGCCGCCTGAGATCGTGCTGGTCAAGGTGGAGCTGGAAGAAACCCGTAAGTGTGGGGTGACTTGTGAACTATAGCGTCAACGAGATCTTCCCAAGCATCCAAGGCGAGGGGGCCTACACAGGCACCCCTTCTGTGTTTGTCAGGTTGCAGGGCTGTGATGTCGGTTGTCCTTGGTGCGATACCAAGCACACTTGGGACGTGGAGCCTAGCGACATCATCCCATCCGCCAACATGATAGCCAAGACGGGGGACGCCCACGGCTATGCTGTTATGGATCAGTTCGAGCTATTCGAGACCATACGAGCCTACCGTATCACCCATATAGTGATCACCGGCGGCGAACCGCTGCAACATGACCTAAATCCCTTGATCAGGCTGCTGCTAGAAGCAGGCAACACCGTGCAGTTAGAAACCAGCGGTACGCGGCCTCTTGACGTTCCAGCGGGGACGTACATTACGGTGAGCCCTAAAATTGGTATGTCCGGTGCGGCTGACTTTGATCCGTTGACTCTGCAAGGGGCCAGCGAGATCAAGATGCCTATAGGGCGGGACAGAGATCTGGAAGCCCTGCTGGCAGTCCTCTACGCCTCACCAGTAGCCGAGCCGCTGGTATATCTGCAACCATTAAGCCAGAGCCCAAAGGCCACTGACCTGTGTGTGCAGGCGGCTATGGAGCACGGCTTCAAAGTTAGCATCCAGATCCACAAATATCTAAAGGTTAGGTAGGTTACGAAACATACGGACGCACGTAGCGAACGTAACCTACCGTAAGGCCCGTAGCCTCGTTTGATCTTAAGATCAATCGGGGTTTTTTAGGTTTGCTGTATTTGACAATCGCCTTAAATATAGGTTATGATGGTCGTAACTTAATCAAAACACGGAAGGCGACCAACATGAAAAACCCAATTGAAGTAGCAGTAGCCCATCTACGTGACTCAGCTATCGAACGCGCCAACATTGAGGCCCATGAGATCATTGCCAAGGTCTTAGCCCAGTTTGAGGCCCATGACTGGAACCTCGATATCGTAGCGCCTCGACCCAATGCCAAGATTCACGGCAGAACAGAGTATCGGACTATTCTGGCCAAGCATGACTTCTACAACAGCCTGACAACTTACACTCAGCCAAGCCTACGCCATGGTGAGCCAAACATTCGCAAGGCCTGCCCTAAGATGGAAGACAGGTTCATCACTGCTGCTAAAGAGAACGCGGCCTCACAATATGACGCCTTCGTAGCCAAGCTGATCAGTAAGATCGGACAGCCTGCTCAAGCAGCCTTACAAGGCAACCATGTGTGGGACAAGTCTTTCCTACTGATCGAAATGGCTGATGGAGATAAGCAGATCTGGAAGACTCAGATGATCATAAACGTCAGCAAGCTCGGCAAGCTGTTCAATCAGTTCCCAACTCGCCAAGTGAAGCGGGTAGGTTGATTAACCACGCCTCCTAAGGGGGGGCGTACTTTTTCCAGCACGGAGGGTAGGTCATGAAGAAAAAGCAATTTGAGGCGCTGGTAGCCAGCATGGGGGCAGAGTGGGAGGTGCTTAACTATGAGCGCCCCCGTATGGCCGTCTTTGCACCGGAAGGTCAGGTCTGGGTGGAGTCAGGTTGCTCCCTGCTTACCCTAGGCACTGAGAGAGAAGCGGGGGCCTTTGACTGGATACGGTCAGAGCTGGCCCAGTGCATGAAGTGTGGCCTGCAAGACGCTGACACCTAGCCTTTGACAATCGCCTTAAATATAGGTTAAGATGGTCTCAACTTAAGGCAAACATGGAAGGCGAATATCATGAAACTCTTAATCCTAGTCGAATATTTTGATGCTTGTTACGCGGTCTTTGACCAAGCTACATTCCAAATTGAGGAGCAGCAGCTTACAGCTTTACATAGCCAGTGCTTCGACAATGCGCGAGACATTGACGCCTCAGACGTTCGCTTCACTGAGCTGCCTTCCTTGTCAGGCCTGCATCAGATCAACCTACTGGAGGAGTCAGAATGACCCAGATTGAAGTGTTATATCTCGGCTACGAGGTTACGGTTGACGTGTCCCATTATGACGCGGGGCGACCTGCCCAGACCTACGGCCTGCCAGAGGACTGCTATGAGGCCGAGCCCGAGGAGGTTGAGTTTGATGTAGTTGGCCTACGCATCGACTGTGAGGAGACCGCCATTCAGAGCCTTGGCGGTTGGGATGACTATGATCTGGGTACCGCCGTCATCGAAAAGCTGCGGGAGGGTTGAGCATGTATATTCAAATCACAGACCAATGCAATATGACCTGTGCCCATTGCTGCTTCGCGCACGGGCCCACCAAGACCCCAACCCACATGGACTGGAGCACTTGGGTTGATGCCCTGCGGGTTGCTGCCAACTACGGTGAGCACATCGCCATTGGCGGGGGAGAGCCGACCTGCCACCCTGACTTCAAGCGTATGGTGCGTCTGGCCTTAGAGCATGGCGACATCGAAAGCGTATGGCTGGCTACCAACGGCAAAAAGACCAAGACTGCCCTATGGATCTTAAGGAAGATCGAGCGGCTACAAGATTGGGGGGAGGAGCATAAGTTCAGCGCTGACCTTAGCCGAGACCCTTGGCATGATCCGATTGACCCTAAGGTGGTGCAGGCCTTTGGAAAAAACATCAGGGACGTAAGCAAGTCCTTCAGAGGACTGATGAACCATGGCCGCGCCAAGGAAAACCAAATGGCACCGGAGGAGAATGACTGTCTCTGCGAAGGCCTGCACGTTAAGCCTAGCGGCACCGTCCATATCTGTGGGTGCCCTGAGGCCCCTGCCATTGGCCATGTACGGGACTTTGACTTGGATGATAGCCTTGACCCTTGCGACTGCTATAAGAATCAGACAGGCGTAACCAACGCCACGCTCGCCCGAGCCTTCGGACTGGCGGAGCCCATCAACGTAGAGAGCCTAAACTTATGATCCATAGAGCCAACCCAGAAGACCTGCGTAAATGCCTTGAGCTGGCCCAGACCTTGGCGAAGTCAGGTATCAAGTTCGTGCCTGTGCCGGTGGTGAGTGATGATGATCATGTGGTGCTAGTGCAGGACGTTCAGCGCCGGTTGCGACTACTGGAAGCCCAAGCGGAGGAATGACCATGACCGGTAAAGTGAAACAGGGTAGCCGCTGGCAGCATACCAACGGCAACCAGTACAGGGTAATGACCTTGGCCAATGAGCTGACCCAGCGGCCTGATCAATACCCTGTGACCGTGGTGTATCAGAATATCTATACCCAGAGCGTGTGGAGTCGGCCACTGTCTGACTGGCACCGATCCATGACTGAGGTGGAAGATGACTAAAGCACCCACCTGCCCTAAGTGCGGGACACGCCTGCCTACAGGCAACACGGTCAGGCCTAAGCACGACATAGCGCGGTGCGGGGCCAAGCCCCTAGCCGCAATCTCAACTGCCCCCATGCTGATGCACTACTATGCGGGAACCAGCCACAACTCCTCAGGAGGCCCCCAATGAGAGAAGACGAGAAGTGCCCCTTCTGCGATGGCGACCATTGGCAGACAGGTGAGCCAGATCCCTACGACTGTTTGACCGAGCAGGTCTCTGTCCTGCACCGCAAGATAGCTCAAGTAACTCAGGAGGCCTTTGCCATCAATGCAGGGCTAGAGTTTAGCCTAGGGCAAGTCAGGCAGCAGAGGGACGCCTTTCAAGACCTGCTGGATGCTGCTTACACGGAATACAACGATGGCACCGAGTCTCTGACCTACAACACCCAGAACCGAATAGGTCTGGCAGCACAGGCCCGTAAGCTATGACCAGCGCAGAGCAGAAGTTGAAAGGCTGGCACCTGTCTACCCAGTCGCTAAAGCTGATGGAGGAAGCCGAGCCTCGTAAGGTTCGTATACTTCATATGCGTCAGGTCGAAGGCATGACCTTCAGGAAGATCGGGGCATTGGAGAAGGTGTCAGCAAGCAGGGCCAAGCAGCTATACATGCGAGCCTGCTATCAATGCCGTAAAGGCCTGATGACAGTGCCCGAATGGTTCAAGCCCTGTGATTTACATTAAAATCATTCTTACCCTTTGACAATCGCCTTAAATACAGGTTAAGATGATCTCAACCTAAATCAAAACGAAAAAACACGGAAGGCGACTATCATGAACAACCAACTCCTAGAACAAGCAATTGGCGAAATTATCGGATGCTTCAATAGCGAAGAAGTCATCGAGCAGGTAGGCATCTTTGTAGAAGCCGAAGGCCTAGCATGGGGCTTCGTGGAAGACCTTAACTGGGAAGCCGAGATGATGGACGAGCAGGGTGAGCCAGCCTTGGCAACTCTTTGCCGCTTCGGAGCCCAACGCATCAATGAGCTGGAGGGCTAATCATGTCTTACGCAACTCAGCACGAGGAGCGCACAGCCGCCGCCATGGGCTACGCGCATACCCGCACAGTCGAGCGCGGTAGCCGATTCCAGAAAGGCAGTCGCAACGTGTGGGCCATTCGGGACGGCTGGCAGACGGCTGACCTGATCAACAACCACTACTGCAACCATCAGAAGTTCGCAGACCTGACAGATGCCCTACGGAGGCCTCTATGACCAAGACGTGCGGCAACTGCGGATATTATCTGTGCCGAGGCCAGTCCTACGACAACGTAGCCGCCTGCAATGCCTACCAGCCCTTACAGCTACGGGATGGGCAGTCATGACAGGCAACCAATGGACTCACAAGTACCGCTATAAACTAAGCAACCCGATACCTAACGGTAGGCTAGGTCGAACCTTGACCGGCACCGTGCAAGTCAGTCGAGAGTATTCCGATGACGAGGTACTGGCGCTGGCCAAGGAGATGTTCCACGGGTCGATACCTAAGGCCACCATAGTGGAATGCAACCTAATCTCCGTGATGGGTAAGCCATGATTGACAAGCCAAAGCATGAGCGTATCTGGTTAGTGCCCAGCCCTCTGGGAGAAGGCTACGACTGGTGCGACTGCCCTACCCCCAGCCCAGACATGCTAGAAGAAGACGCGGTGGAATACCTCCGAGCAGACTTAGTTCAATCAACCAAGAAGGAAGCAACATGAGCAACGCAATCACATACCCAGAGCTAGTAGCCATCCTGTCCAAGTCTGGCGCTGATATCCTAGCGTCACTGACACCCGAGAAGGTGCATGCATGGCACATGGCTACCGGCGTAGCAGGGGAGGCAGGGGAGGTGCTAGACGAGGTTAAGAAATTCATCATCTACGAGAAGCCTGAAGACCGTGACAAGGTGATCAAGGAGATGGGAGACCTTGAGTTCTACCTTGAAGGCCTACGCCAAGGCATGGGAATCACCCGAGAGGAGGTGTTACAAGGTAACATCGAGAAGCTGTCTAAGCGGTACGCCGGTCTGCAATATAAGAACGAGGCAGCGGTAGCTCAAGCGGATAAGAATTGACGTTGTTGCACTGCGGAAGTAAATTGACCGGACATCATTTTAGGGAGTCAGATCAATGTATACCGAGTGCCATAGCAACGAAGGATTTGAGGATCAATTGACCGAGAATACCAAGTACGCGGTCAAGGAGATTGGTACCAATAGCTTCCTGATCGAGAACGACAAGGGTGAGTCCTGCTGGTACGGTACTCCTCAATTGACTTGGGCAACCAGTCATTGATCTTAATTGCAATGCTCTGATACATTACAGAGGCCAGTAAAAACCTCCCTGAGTCATTTTTGCCCGACTTCGTACATCGGGCTTTTTTACCTCTAGCCTTTGACAATCTGATCAACCTTAGGCAAGATGTCACCAGTTACATTCAACACACGGAGGGCGTAAGCCATGATTAGGGTAGGCGAAACTGTAAATATTGAGGTGGGTGGTTCCATCTTTTCAGCGCTGGTAACAGCCCGTTGGGTTACAGATCTGGGGGCCGTTGTTCGGGTGGCTTACCCTGACGCTGCAACCGGCACATTGAAAGTCATCCTCGGACTCTGGGAGGCCTAAATGCCAAGGCGTAAATTAACTTGGGACTTAGTGCTGCAACTGCTAAAGCAGGAGTACCCTCTAGGCCTGACGAACAGCGAGATAGCGGGGATACTAAACCATCCTACAGACCGCGTTACCTACCTGACCCTGCTCATGTCAGAGGCAGGGGAGATCGAGCGCAGAACCAACATCGTAGGGGTGAAGTGCCACCACCATTTTCACAAGGAGGTTCAATCATGAATAACTTTATGCAGGCCCATAACATCATGCGCGAGGCGGGTTTCCGTCAGCCGTCATTACTTCAACTGGCCTTCCTAGCCAGCCTTGGCGGCAGGGCTGAGACCCTAGAGACCATCGCCAAGGATCTGGATCGTAGCCCCTCAACCCTTAAGTACACGCTGGGGGCCTTATGCTCCTCAGGCATGGTCAGTGTGACCCGTAAGGAGATCAGCCTATCTACCTATGGACAGGAGCTGAGGAAGCGTCTGCCTGCATGGGTCAACTATGCAGACGAGGGCCTACAGTCGGGGGTGGATACCATTTACGGCTGGGCCTTGCTGGAAGCTGTGAACGATGATCAGCACCGAAGCCTTGGCCAGATCTGCAAGGAGCTAGGCCTGCCCACTACGACAGCCCAATACTGTGCCCATAACATGGTAGCGGCTGGCCTGTTAACCCATATACCGGTGTTTGACTCAGACCGTATGCTAAGCCGCTACGCAGCCACCAACATCGGGCAAGGACTACTGGAGAGGCTGTCATGATCGAAGTCAATGGCATCACGATCTACCCTAAGCACCTACAGATCAGCACCTACAGCAGTAAGCACAAATCCGCTTGGGTGCCTCGGATGGATAACGGGGTATTGATCCTGCACATCCCTACCGGCGTAGCGGCCAAGTGTGACAGCGAGCGTAGCCAACATCGTAACCGCGCCTTAGCACTAGAAGACCTAAAGCAAAAGCTGAAGTCCCTCGGCTGGAACGGGGGCTTGGAACGGGCCCTATGGAATGATATACCCTGCCAGCCTTGGAAGGAGCGTAGTTACTACCGAATCAAGGTGAGCCTCGGGGAGGGCAACCCTGAGCACTGGTCAATATTCTATACCGGCTTCCTGTCCGATGATCGCCCGAGCGGGTATGCTTGCATCTTCAATCCAACCTATGACAGCGAGCCCCTGACCTATGACGACTGCCCGAAGGCCAAAGTCTCTAGGGTGCGGTTCTTATTTACGGAGGGGGACGAGTGAGTACCGATCTGACGCTGCCTTATGACAATATCTACCAGCTACCCGATTATGTGGAATGCTTTGTCGATAGGGCCAACCAAGAACTACGGGATTACTGGGGCTGGTATGTCAGGCCTTGGACATCCAACCGGTGCGTGACCTTGTTCTATAAGGGCAACGCCGTTACGTTTTATACTTACGACATCTTGAAGGTGCGCATGGTGGCTTGCCTAGACAGTGCGGTAGCCAAGGCCATAGCAGAGCGCCAACGTATTGAGGAGACCTCAAAAAATGACAGCATTATCCACTAAGAAGATCAGCGACCAGATTACCCTTGAGCTGCATCTGCTAGACACGCCTGAGCCTGAGGCGAATATGTATGCGGTGCTGCATAGCACCCCTGAACTTCCTGAAGGCATAACAACCGCCAAAGGCATCCCTGAGCTACGCCTGCTAGTGGCAGAGGACGTAGGTAAGGATAAGGTTGAGCTGATGTGGCGGGACGTTGAACCTACGCTTAAGGGGGCTCTGGCAGGCCTTATGGTAGAGGATGGCGAAGGCGTACCTCCTCTAGGTTTATGGTATCGGTTCCGCCTAAAGGAATCCCTGATCCAACTACGTTAGGAGTTCCCATGTATGAGTACCATGCGCTAGTGACTAAGGTCTATGACGGCGACACCATCACGGTAGACATAGACCTCGGGTTCGGGATCTTCATGCGTAAGCAGACCATACGGCTCTACGGCATCGACACCCCAGAGGTAAGAGGTGAGGAGCGGGAAGCGGGGCTGATGTCTCGGGACTGGCTACGCGGCATGATCTTAGACCATAACGTGATCCTGAAAACGCACAAAGACACCAAAGGCAAGTACGGGCGCTGGCTGGCTACTGTCCACCTGTTTGATGGCCTGAACGTAAATGAGAAACTGATTGAACTCAACCTAGCAGTCAAGGCGGAATACTGATGTCGATAGAAGCAACACTATTACTGGAAGCAGGTTATGAGCAGGCCCTGATGGGCATGGCCTCAAGCTATAAAAACCCCGGCTTAAGCCTGCAAGAATGGTGGACGCCTGAGACCTTTGCCAAGGCAGCAAAGCGAGCGCCAAAGCTGGCCCACATGGAGGGAGGGCATAACAAATTCCTTGAGCATATCGAGGTATGGATCTGGGTAGTGGCAGAGCGCGGCTGGTGGCAGGAGGCCGACACCTACCGGCTGGCCAGCAAGCAGAGTGAATCGACCATGCACAAGCTGGACAAGCGCCCTCTGGTGCAGGCTGACTTCGGTGAGCTGATTCCTGAGGATTATCTGATCTACCTGAACGAGCTGGTAGCGACCAAGCAATTCTTCAAGCTGAAGAAGCTGCTGCCCGAGGGCTACCTTCAAGCGCGGGAATGGAAGATGTCTTACAAGACGCTCAAGAACATCTGCCATCAGCGACACAAGCACCGGTTGCCCGAGTGGAAGATGTTTGTGGATCAGATCTTAAGCCAGATAGAGCACCCTGAGTTGATCGGTCTGGATTGATCTTAATTGCAATGAGGGGAAAGTCTTTGACAATCCCCTTAGCCTATTGCTAAGATGATCCCAACTTATAGCAAACACGGAAGGCGACATCATGACTACCAACCCAAACCACGCGAATAACATGAAGAACGTATGCCGCACCCTTGACCTCCTAGCCATGCTGGGGGCTAATGCGGGTATGGAGTTCTCTAACCTAGCCCGTTCCCATGGGGCTACCCATGCCATGAAGTTTGGGCATGACCTAGCGGTGACTCAAGACGTAGGCCAGTTTGCTGAGGGGGTTGCTAAGCAGCTACGCCAGCGAGCCGTAGACCATGCAGAGGATACCTTGCAGAAAGCCGTGGACGCGGTGGCTTATACCCTGCTACGCAACCATAACCATGACAACACGGTGGACGCCAAGATCGGGCGGGACGTTGCCTCGCGTATGCACACGCATCTGACCAAGGCCCTAGACCTGCTGAACGCCGAATAACCCTACGCAGTTGGAGGCCCTCTGATGGCTATGGAAATTCACGTTAAGAAAGTGGGCGAGGAGTCTGGCCTTTGTCGGGAGCTGTTCGTCACGACCCAAGCGCCTAAGAAGTATCACTTCGTCAGGCAGGAGGATTATCCGGGGCAGTGGAATTGGTATACGGCTGACCGCAACTGGGAGCCCTCTATGCCTGTCAGCCCCCTCAAGACCATGGTGATCGAATGAGCCAGTCAAAAAAGAATCAACCTCCTGTGGGTCAGAAGGTCTCCTGTGATTACTGCGGGGAGCAGGCCAGCTACATAGACTCGGCCCAAGTTTACGGCGGCAAGTCTTACGGCATGATCTACTTCTGTGACTGCCAAGACGGGGCCGCGTATGTCGGCTGTCATCCAAGCACCAACGTGCCCATGGGACGGCTGGCGAATCCTGAGCTGCGTAAGGCCAAGGTCGAGGCCCATATCTCCTTCGACCAGCTCTGGCGTAAAGGCGACATGACGCGGCGGGAAGCCTACGCATGGTTACAGGGTGCCATGAGTCTGACAGCCTTTGAGGCCCACATCGGAAAGTTCACTATTGAGCAGTGCCATCAGGTAGTCGAGCTGGTCTTAGCCAAGCAAGGCGTGAAGCCTAGGATGCTCAAGTTCGGCAAGGGGAAAAAGTCATGAAGTATCGTGGTTTTATTATCGAGAAGGTTGTGGCGGCGGGTGCTGACTTTGACTTCACGGCAGATGGGAGGTTGAAGCCTCGGAAGCCGCATAAGGAAGACACCACCTACGATGTGCTTGACCCTATGGAAGGAGACTCCCGTTACTGCACCGAGGACAGCCTGACAGAGGCCAAGGCGGCTATTCGGGCGGTACTGGCTAAGATGGGTATGAAAGACAACTCGCCCCAGTCGTGGGCCCTGCTAGAGGGTAATCCCTATGCTAACTGATCTACTGAGACTGATAGAAGTTGACCCTAAGCCACCAGCCTTCGGTCAGTCATTGCTGAACTTCAGCCTATATGCCGAGGTGATCATAGCGGCCGAGACCGGATGCATAACTATGATCCTAGACAAGCCTCAGGAGTATATATCCGTCATGTGTGAGGCCCAGCAGATCTTGCTGGATGGGGAGGCGGAAGGAGGCCTAGGAGACCGGTTCTGGCAGGCGGTATGGGATCGTCTGCAACTAGACCAGCGCTACTACTCAGACCTATACCCCATTCATATAGCGTCAGCCATGGTGGAGGTAATGTCGTCATGATATCCGTCAACCTTACCTTGAGGCCAAGGCTGACCCAAGACCCCCTCGGGTGGCTAGGCTTCCAAGCGGCGGTAGGAGTCGAATGGCTGCTACCGGTCAAGGCTTGGGAGTTTGTGGATCTGGGGGTGGAGGAGGGCGTGTCAATGCACGTCAGGATAGGAAGGCTTACTGGCCGGACAGATTGGATTTCCATAGCGGTTGAGACAGGAGTTAACACCCATGCTTAAGGACGGGCGTCAGGTGTCTGCCTCCCTGCCTGCATCATGGTTATTTGACAGGGCGGAAGCCTTAGCCAAGGGGGAAGATCCTGATGGCCGTTAAGATAGTCCGCAAGAAACAACCAGCGGCACCCGACTACCCTACCTTCGAGAATGCTACCCTACCCGAGAAGATCAGGCAGCGGCGTAGTCAGATGCTTGTTCATAGCTGCCTGTACTACCACATGGACGATAATCTGGTATCTGATCATGTCTGGCAAGCGTGGGCGGACGAGCTGGCCGAGCTTCAAACCCGATATCCAGAGGCCTGCCAGATAGGGTTCTACGACAAGGAATTTATGGGGTGGAATGGTAGCACTGGTTGCCATCTGCCGACTGATCATGAGGTGCTACATAAGGCCAGAAAACTACAGGAGTACCATTATGCCCAAAGCGCTTGAACAGATGGATAGGCTTGAGACCATTGCTGAGGTTAAGCGGTTGAGGGCCCTCAATAGCAAGATACGCAAAGTGAACAAGGAGCTGGTAGCGCAGAGCATGATCCATCACCAGATCTATGCAGAGGACAACAACGGCGGGGGATATATTGACATTAAGATCAATGAGCGCTTCCCAGACGAGGCCTTCGTGGAAGTGGGTCGGTGCTGCGTAGTCAGATGCTCTAGTAAGATGCGGGTAGGGATGCTGGCCGCTGCCTTGGAATATGGGCTGACCCAAGACCCTGCCAAGGTGTTTGAGGCCTTGCATGAGAGTGGGCAATTTGTCGAGGGACTGGTAGCCAGCGTGGAGGAGGTATGACCTGCTATTGGATATCCAATGGCATTCTCTGCCAGAACAGTTCAGACCCCCAGCGCTTCAAGAGCCGTGGGATCTGGTGGATCTGTGAATGGCACCACTGGTGTGGGCCCCTGTTTTACCGCACCCTGAAAGACTGCTACGAGGGCAATGATGTGGACGGTGGCAAGGTTCACGCCAGTATCTGGGATGACATGCCACCAGACCCACGGGATGCCAAGCCTAAGGCCAAGCCAACCAGATACAAAAAGATTTCGATTCGGAGGATTGCCAAGAAGCGGGTAAAGCGTGATATACTGACCGCGTTGGTAGCAAGCTACCGATGGAAGTTTGATCTTAATTGCACAGGATCTTTCGTTATGCCTCAGATAGACATACCAGCCGGTTCCTCAGGGGGTTCCGAGATTTCGATGGTAGGAGCTGCCAAGGCGGTGGGCATGACGGACTGCCAGCTTCAGACGACGAGCATACCCTGATTACGCTTGAGTCCTAACTAGAGGGGCCCCTCCCACCGGGGCCTTTTCTTTGTAAATAGCCTTTGACAATCTGATCAACCCTAGGCAAGATGATCAGCAGCTAAACAACACCCACGGAGGGCGCTCAAATGAAAGTTGCAGATTATAGAAACGCTATCGACCATCTCAACCGTAAGATAAACGTAGACCTACAGGCCTGCTCTGGCATCTTGGAGGTGGCCCAATGGTTCACCATCACCGTCAAGGTGCGGGACGCCTTGGTAGCTGCCGAGTGCAAGACCGCGAAGCCTGCGGATGTCGTGGGGGCTGAACGTGCCTTAGAGAACTCCCTCGGCTCGCTGCGTAAGATCCATGGCAAGTTGGAAAATTCCGGATGCTCCTTTGATGCCAATGGCATGGTGGGTATACCTCAATCAGCTTTAGAGGCTTAACATGGCTCAGATCATTGCTTACACAGATGGCTCCTGCTATCCAAACCCCGGCCCCGGTGGCTGGGGGCTTTGCATAACCCAAGGCGAGGCGGAAGTCTTGTCTGAGGCCTGTGGCGGGGAACCAGAAACAACCAACAACCGCATGGAGATGATGGGCATCGTGAAGGCGCTGGAATGGTATATAGAGAACGACCATCCTAAGCTACCGCCCCTCAAGATTGTCACCGATAGTCAGTACGCCATGAACGGGCTGACCCAGTGGTATGACGGCTGGAAGGCGCGAGGCTGGAAGACGGCGGCTGGAAAGGGGGTTAAGAATGTGGATATCTGGCTAAGGCTGAAACCTTTATATGATCGCGTAAGGCCGGAGCTGGAGTGGGTGCGGGGCCATACCGGCGTATTTGGAAATGAACGGGCTGATGACTTGGCCCTGCAAGGCAGATTGGAGGTAGATGATGTCAATTGAAAGCTATATAGGCGTTGAGGGTGTGACCATCAACATCGAGACCCTAGAGGACGTTTATGAGGCCCTTGACTGGCTTCATAGTGAGTCCATACACCTAGAGGAGCAGGAAATAGCCAGCCGACCTGAAACACTGGGGCGGGAAATTATTGAATCAGCATTGCAGGCATGGGATGAACATGACCTGCCAATATCAGAGGATCACTGATGTCCGGTTTACATGCTTGGCAAAAGGAAAGCACCGCCATACAGGTCATGGAAGATCTGCGTAAGATGCGGGTAGCCTCGAAGCTAGAGGTGCTCAGCTATGAGTGGCCCTATATCCCTAAGTCTAAGGCCAACGCGGCAGACATGGCTGAGGTAGAGAAGGCCAAGACAGAGGTGGCAGACGAATGCCTACGCGAGGCCCTGACCAACTACATCAGAGACCGAATGACCTCAAGCCATGAGACAAACACCGACCCCTACTTCAACACCATGTTGAAGATCTTGGCAGGCACCAACCCTAAGGCAGGAGGCAGGTCTGCCACGGCGGTAGTGGATCAGGTCTTGGAGTATTGGGGGGCTATGGGTTTCACAGTCATCAGCGACCTGCATAACAGTATGCAGGATTATCGGCGGCAGAACCCTAAGGCCTGTATGCCGCAACCTAAGACCGCGCCCATGGCTATCATCATGGATTTCGATAACATCATCTGCCCCGATATCAAGCACCTTGAAAAGGCTTAACCACTCAGGGATGATGCCTTCAAACCACTACGGAGAGAAGGCATGATCACTTGGTTGACTGGAAACACCGGCGCTGGAAAGACCGCCATGGCAAAGAAGCTGCTAGCCCGTAACGAGTTCATGATTCATCTGGATGGGGATGAGATGAGGGTAGCCATCAATCGCGGATTGACATTAACTGCACAAGACCGCCGAGAGAACTGCCTGAACATCGCTCGGCTGGCCAAGCTGCTGGACAAGCAAGGCTTCGATGTAGTGGTATCCGTGATAGCACCGTATCGAGACCTGAGAGCAGATATCCAGACCCTAACAGATTGCGAGTTCTGGTATCTGCCTGACGGGGCTCAACCTAGTCTGGCCACCCCCTATGAGATACCGACTCGGGATGAGGCTTGCTGGCTACCTAGCTGGGTAGACGAGAACTACCCCTTTGACTATCGGCCAAGCCTATGGAACAATACCCCCTAATTAATAACCCACGGAGGGCATAAGCCATTCGTACCGCTGAAGAATGATCTGGTTTGTGGGTTGCATGTGCCTTGGAATTTGCAGGTCATGGACGCCAAGGCCAACATGAGTAAGTCCAATAAGTGGTGGCCGAACCACCCGTTTGAGCATGGAGATTTATTCGGGCATGACGAAACAGCAGAAGGAAAAATTCAAGCAGCGCAACCACAGCCGCTACCCTTGCCGGTGTCGGGGCTGCAATGCCAGAAAGACCCTCAGGAAGCATCCAGAGGACTACAAGATCAGAAGACGCTGCCCCTGCGGATCGGAGAAGGGGTACAGGGTCGATTGGTATAGGTTGCGGGAAGAATCTAAAGCCCGAACCTGCTACGGCTGCTACGGCTACCCATTCCCGCATGATAAAAAGACAAGCCCTTGGTGCGTAGATCATCCTAGGGGCCCAACGGCAGACGACATCAGAACCCGCTATGGGGAAGAAGCTGCTTTAGAATATGAACAGGAGATCGTAAGCGCATGACCAAGACCCAAGTAGTCTCATTGGACTGGGAAGCCGTCCACAGGGACACCCTTAAACTTGCCTCGCAGATTGCTAGGGTAGGCACCTTCACTGGGATCATAGCTGTGGCCCGAGGCGGGTTAATTCCTGCTGGTATCTTAGCCAGTGCGCTAGGCATCAGACGACTGGACACGATCTGCCTATCTAGCTACGAAGGCAAACAGCGTGGAGAGTTGCGGGTTATAAAGAGCATGACCGGCGATGGTGCGGGGTGGTTAATAATTGACGAGCTATCGGACACTGGCGCTACCGCTAAGGCTGTGAAAGCGATGCTACCTGAGGCTTACATGGCTGTGGTTTATGCCAAGCCTGAGGGCCTTATAGAGGTGGATGATTATGCTGAGCTATATGCTCAAGATACTTGGCTGGTGTTTCCTTGGGAGACCAGCGAGGAGGACGTTGAATTATGCTCTTAGCCTACGACGAGTTGTGCCAACTGATTGAGCGCGGAGTTATCGAGGCACCCATCTCGGCAGTCAACGCCAGCAGCATAGACCTGACCCTAGCAGACCTGCTCAAGGTTGAGAGGCACCCACGGGCCGGAGAGATAGTGAAGGCCATTGACATCAGTAGAGGCGAGAACCTACCGATGACAGAACGCCGTATGCACAGCTATGGGGGCGAGGCATATTATGACCTACTACCGGGGGAGTTTATCTTGGGGTCTACACGGGAGATCTTCCACCTGCCTAACTGCATCAGCGCCGAGTACATGCTGAAGTCCAGCCTTGCCCGTAATGCCTTGGAGCACTTGGCGGCGGGGTGGTGTGATGCGGGTTGGAATAACTCGGTTCTGACGTTGGAGCTGATGAACTTTAGCCGCTACCGACCTATACGCCTACGGCCAGATATGAAAATCGGCCAGATGAAATTCTTTAAGCATAAGGCCGTACCTGATCACGCAAGCTATGCTACACGCGGTCAATATAACAATGATAAAGGTGTTCAAGGCACCAAGACCTTAAGGTAAGCCTCCTATGATTATCCGAGCACATAGCGACACCAATTTCAGCAACATGATAGAGGACTTCAACTCCCGAGACCCTGATGTGATCATCAGTGCCGACTATGCCACCCTACAGTTAACGGTGGACGAGGTGCGCCTCTATACTGCCCACTTAGATGACGAGCTGGTATTTTATGGGGCTGAGGAGGTTTAACAGATTAGGGGGTTTCAAATAGCCTTTGACAATCCCCTATACTTCAGGCAATCTAAAAACCTATCAACACCCACGGAGGGCGCTAAAATGAAAAAACTGATCCATGGCTTCAACGAAGGCAACGCCAGCATGAAGAACCTGCTGGGCGGTAAGGGTGCCAACCTTGCTGAGATGGTCTCACTAGGCATCCCAGTCCCACCGGGATATACCATCACGACTGAGGCCTGCAATGAGTATCACGCGGCGGTAGATCAAGACGGCGTGATCATGGAGCTGCTAAACGAGTCCGAGGACTACACAGATAAGCTGGCCCTACACTTTGGATATCTGCCTCTGGTAAGCATCCGGTCAGGCGCTCGGGTGTCTATGCCCGGTATGATGGACACCATTTTGAATGTAGGCCTAACATCTGAGACCTTACCAGCATGGAAGGAACGGATCGGTGCTTGGGCTGCATTAGACAGCTACCGCCGGTTGATCCAGATGTTCGGGACGGTGGTTGAGGAGTTGAACCCTGAGATCTTCGAGTCAGCCATGACCCACCTAAAGAAGCAGGCCAAGGTGGACACAGATCAGGAGCTGAGCGTCCAGAACCTTGAGGAGCTGGTTAACCGGTTCCTGAACTTGTTTGAGGCCAATGCCAACTACACATTCCCTGATACCTTTGACGAGCAACTGGGTCTGGGCATTCGGGCAGTGTTCAATAGCTGGAACAATGAACGCGCCAAGCACTACCGCAAGATGCACGGCTACTCAGATGACTGGGGCACTGCTGTCAACATTCAGGCCATGGTCTTCGGCAACATGAATGACGCCTCCTGCTCGGGTGTCTTGTTTACCCGCAACCCTTCGACAGGCTCTAAGGAGATGCTGGGGGAATACCTTATCAACGCCCAAGGCGAGGACGTTGTAGCAGGCGTTAGAACCCCTGACCCCATCAGTCAGATGGCAGACTGGCACCCTCATTGCTACCACCAGTTGATCGAGGTGGCTACCCGTCTTGAGCTGCACTATGCAGATATGCAGGACATTGAGTTCACTGTCCAAGATGGTAAGCTGTACCTACTCCAGACCCGCAACGCCAAGCGTACTAATCTGGCAGCGGTAATCGTAGCCCATGACCTTGAGGCTGAGGATGTCATTACCCTGAGCCAAGCGCGTAGCCGCATCACGACCAAGCAGTTCTTCGGCCTGACAGTCCCAACCGTAGACGAGGGGGCCCCTGCACCTCACGGCATAGGCTTACCGGCTGGGGGCCATGTGGTTAGAGGCGTAGCTGCTTTCACGGCAGAGAGAGCCGTAGAGCTGGCCAAGCAGGGCCCAGTGATCTTAATTGCAAAAGAGACTACGCCGGATGACATCAAAGGGATGGAAGCAGCGGTAGGCATCTTGACCCAGACAGGCGGAGCCACTAGCCACGCGGCGGTGGTTGCCCGGGGCATGAACACGACCTGCGTAGTCGGGATGACCAGCCTGCACCAGCATGACGATACTTGGTACATCGAAGGTTGGAAGATCACCGAAGGCACTGAGGTGACTATTGACGGCATGACCGGCAACCTGTGGGTAGTGGTAGACGTGCCTATGACCAGCGGGACGCTACCTAAGCAGGCCCTCACGCTGTTAGGCAACCCAGACACATCTACCATCTGCCTGTCTGCGGACGGGGCCTTGACCCATAAGGTTGAGGTGGTTGCTGCTTTAGGGTCTGACTGGTTGACCTTAGCCTATGACCTAAAGAGCCAAGGCCATAGCGTGGTATTTAACCTGACCACGCCCTGCGAGATCTACAGCCCAGAAGACATGCTGATGTACTCGGCCTTTGGTAGTTATGACAAGTTCGACTGGATCAATCGTCAGGTAGAGCAACTGACAGCCTGTGAGTCAGATTGGAACGGGTGCGCCCTATACAGCAATCTGGAGATTACAGTTGACCCTGCCAGTGTGCTGCAAGTGGTGAAGCGTCCTAAGACGGTGGCCGATGTCATGAACAGCGAAGACCCTATGATCCTGACAGGCGATTTCATCAAGCGGGTTATGGGCGGCAAGGCGGCTACCAATAAGCTACTAAAGCTGACAGGCCAGCAGGATCTTGTGATGACTGGGGCCATAGCTAAGCATGAACTACTTGACAGCCTTTTGGGTTAAGTTGGCAATGCCCTTCGGTATCAGTATGATGGCTCAAACTGTCACCGGAGGGAGATTGCCGAATCATGGCAAAACTAGAATGTCCACGTTGCACGGGATTTTCATGGATAGAACAAGAAGGGCGAGAGCTTTTTCAGCGTTGTTTCTGTGGCCTGCACAAGCTGATCTTTACCGAGCTAGACGGCGGTATGAGCATCAGCCATTCCCAGAAGCCAGACAAAAAGAATCTCCCACGGGCAGGTACAAAGCTGTCTCTCTGTCTTGGAACCTTGGCTGCATTAGGCTCAGCATCCACCGGCGTAGTTGCCAAGGAGCTAGACCAGAGCACCAGCGACACAGCTTCGCAGTTGACGGTGTTGCAGGCCAAAGGCCTTACGGTGAGACTAACGGAAAAACGAGGGGTAGGAGGGGGCTCAGATTGGAAGCTCTCGCCTATGGCCACAGACTTATTAGCGATGGATTAGGAGAAGGATCATGGCTCTAATTATCGGGGTAGCCGAGGAAGATGATTTCTTCGTAGGAGATCAGCGGATAATCGTAAAGGCTATTCAAGACGAGCTGCATTACACGGTAGCCGTTATGAAGGAAGATGGCGTGACAGTCGAGCAGGAGATTGCCATTGATGACACTGAGGCCAAGGAAATCCTGCCCAATGTGTTTGTCAGCGCCGGTAAGCGCGGCATGGTAGATCTGGCTCGGGTATCTGTGGCTGCACCACGAACGCTGAAGATCTTACGCGGCAACCTTTACCGAGAGGCTCACCCAGAATGTCAGTTCTGATATTGACCAAGGAGGCCAAGGATGACGCGGCTGTGCTGCTGCCCGGTAAATCAGTCGGGGCCATCAGTCGCATGGTGCGGGGGTCTGCACCCATCACGCACAAACTAGGCAACCGCAGGCACAAAGATCTGATCTTCCGAGTGTTGCAGAATCAGCTCGTCAGTATAGGCCTGATGGATGGCAGTAAGCCACATAAGGCAGACCCCAACTGCGTAGTGTGTGAGGGGGAAGGTAAGTTGGTAACGTATGACGAGTGTGACCATTGCTACGGGATAGGTTGCAAGCACTGCGACCAAGGCGAGGTAAAACATACCCGACCCTGCCCCCAGTGCGTGGTTCGACGCAAGTAATACATCTTTGACAATCGCCCTTAAATTAGGCAAACTAGGGGCTCATATTTTTACCATTAGGAGTACAACCATGCTTGGGAATCAAACGGTACAAGGCCAAGGTCTTGAGAACGACTACGGCTACAATTTGGACGCGGGTAAGATCATCAACGGCTGGATGCCCTTCGAGTTTGCAGGAAGGAAGTTCCCTATCTATGGGGGCCCCTACCGCGCTAAACCTGACAACGTGCCCGGAGTGAAGATGGCCGAGGAGATTAAAGCACCTTGCGAGATAGACATCCCTACGCGGGATTTCGATGTCCCTGACGTGTCTACCTTTAAGCAAGGGCTGGCTTGGGGCGTGTCCTGCCTTATGGAGCATGGAGACCTGTATGTAGGCTGTATGGGCGGCATTGGCCGCACTGGCTTATACATGGCAGGTCTGGCGAAGCTGATGGGCGTAGAGAACCCTGTGGGCTATGTGCGGCAATACTACATACCTCACGCGGTAGAAACCCAGCAGCAGCAGGACTACATCAATGATCTGGACGTAACAGAGATGCGTAAGATCTTACTGGAGACCTATGCACCGCATCCTGAGCCTCAGACGTTGTTCAGCCGCCTCTGGGATCTGCTATTCAAGTGGTAGCCTGATCGTCTGTAGGGGTTGTTTCTAGGCTTTGACAATCCCTACAGACTATGCCAAGATCAGGGCCTAGCTATTTTTTACCCACGGAGGGCGCAATGAAAGACACCCTAGCTTACCAACTAAAGCGGCCATTGATCGTGAAGCGGGACATGAGCCACGTCCCCTGCTCAGTGGTTGCCAGCGAGATCAATAAGTTCTTCCTTACGGCCCATGGCAAGGTTAAGCCCCGCCCTGAAACGGATGCCATCAATTTCTACATGCTCAACCATGCCTTGGGAGAGGTCAGATTGCTGGCGTCTGACGACGAAGGCATTGAAGACATGCAGAGGGTAACGGATCGGTACTTCAACAACGCCCAAGTGTCAGCGGTTCGCCTGTTCTACTACCTGATCCTGATATGCACCCGAGAGTCCCGCCATGTGAAGAACGGGAATGACATTGCAGCTAAGATCAAACTCATAGACCCCGAGGCCCAGACCTTCATCTGGAGCATCCGAGGCACAAGTTCATCCGATGCCCAGAAACGGTTTAGGGACTTACCACCCTCCTGCTCTATAGGTAACTATACCCAAGCGTTGGAAGATGTCTTTTTCAAAGGTAACTACTCAGGCGGCTACGGGGGGCAGGCATGGGGTGAAGTTGCCAAGGTGCTGAACGACTTTGTATGGGGCCGCATCAGCGCCGAGACCATGCTGGACACCGGCTTTACCCTAGCTCACAACAATGGGCCGATATTCAATAAGGGTATGCTCTATGACGGCTATACCAATGACCTGCTTAAGATCTTAGACGTGCAGCGTAGTGGGCAGATCCCCAACCTGCTCTGGGATCATGACAAGGGAAACCAGTACCTACATGAGAGCATTAAGGCGGAGCATTTAGATACTCGCCGGTTTGTGGAAAAGCACCTGCCTGTTAAGTTCGGCGGCGTGATGGACTGGTATCTCTGTGAGGCCTTGGGGGCGTTGCAGACCTACCACAGCTTTAAGCAGAAGCAGGAAAGCCTATACGGGCTACCGTCCTCCATGGTTGAGATGGCTAAAATGCAAGCAGCCAAGCAGGCAGCGGCGGCAATGGCCAAGCAGAAGGCCGACAAGAATAAGTATTATGTTACCCCTTCCCAGCATGTGATGAAGATCACGCGCAAAGAACTACAACTAGCTTAGGAGCATCAGGCGATGGCTAAGACAAAGATGACTACACCCTACAAGCGCTGTGCAGACACGCATCCCCTGCTCACTATCAAGATGGGCAGTAAGGCCTACCAGATCAGTGGCGGCAACTGCACCACCCAAAATAAGATGGTGCTAGAGGCTGACGTGTTTGTAGGCTTGGACGCTGGCATGACCAAGACCAACCGGCGATACCCTTGGACGGCAGGAGAGGAGTTCTCTTTCCTGATAACTGACATGAGCGTACCTGCCAGCGTCCCAGAGTTTAAGCAGCTACTGAACTATCTACAGCAGCAGGTTATGGAAGGGAAGCTGGTTCATGTGGGTTGCATAGGCGGACACGGGCGGACAGGCCTAGTATTGTCAGCCTTGGTGAATCAGATGACAGGCATGGCAGACAGCACCACCTACGTCAGGGACAACTATTGCAAAAAAGCCGTTGAATCCGAGAAGCAGGTGGAGTGGCTGCATACGCACTTTGGAATCAAAAAGGTTGAGCCTACCAAGACCAGCTACCTAGGCAGCGGTTGGAAGCAGGGTAGTCGTAATAGCCATCTGTTCCCTACCGAAGATCATAGCCGATACCTAGACCCGATTGAGGCATGGGAGTCCCCTAGCGCTTGGAGCGTGGGAGACCATAGCTACCCACAATCGAACAAGCCAAAAAAGACCAGCGTGAGACCGGTTAAGGCTCAAGGTCAGATACATGGCGGCAACCTTTGACAATCTAATCAACCTATGACAAGATCAGGGCCTAGTTATGATTCACGACACGGAGGGCGAGCAAATGGCCGTCACTATCAAGACCAAAGAAGACCCGTTTCTTATATTGCAGAAGCTGGAGGTATCCCCTAACCAGATAGAGCTTCTGAAGCAGAAGCATATAACCCTTAGCCTAGCACCTAGCAAGCTGACCCTTATGGACGCCTTAGGCGGCTACCTAGCATCGGTGACGGTGAAGGCGGGGGTATTGACCATGGCCAAGGTAGGCTCACTGGGGTCTGCATCGAAGGCGGTGCTTCAGAAGAAAGTTTCTGACGCTGTAAGTCAGGCCCTTAACAGCGCCCCCCCTCAGGGGATCTCAGATCTGGGCAAGGCGTCAGGGCTAGGAGACAAGCTGGAAGCGGAGGGGAAGGCCTATGGGGCCAGCTCTGCAACCCAGACAGCCGTCAACGCTAGTATGGAAGTGAAGGGCACCCAGACAGGCACCATGAAAGGCCCTGCCCCTACCCAGCAGCAATCCAA
>Ga0102814_10000564_pt1 | contig 26913 bp, 22 predicted proteins | sample ColrivemetaGS741_FD_79112 | JGI IMG/M metagenome (GOLD analysis project Ga0102814, IMG submission 79112) | Estuarine microbial communities from the Columbia River estuary - Flood tide ETM metaG S.741 | ecosystem: Environmental > Aquatic > Marine > Intertidal zone > Estuary | place: USA...
GAATAAAAGTACGACAGTAATCATAATTAAAATCCCTTTTGAAAAAGTATTTCAATAATGTAATAAACTTTTCATAAAATTATTGCCTGATCACCTTCCGTAAAAATCTATGTAATATTTTCCTTATCTTAGAATTGAAATAAGCCGTTCAAATACTTTAAATTAAAATACAATGACACCCTACAAGTTGATCATGGTATTACTGATACTGTTTTTATATGTATCAGTGATCTGTCAAACAGAAAAATCATTAAAGACAGAAACAGAAATCGATTTCTTCACAGACGATCTTGAAGATATAGATACCCATCTTGAATTCATGGATGACCTTCGAGAAAATAGCCTGGATTTAAATATGGTTACATTGGAGGAACTCATGGAATTAGGGCTACTCACCCCCTTTCAGGCTGATAATATTATAGAATACAGAGCTAAGCTGGGGCCATTTATAGACATGCATGAGATCCAGGCTATCCCATCTATTCATAAGGATCTGGCTCAAAAATTATGCATGTATTTCATGTTAAATGATACAGTAAAAGATGAGATCCGGTCTAAGGATCTAGTGCAAAATGGAAAATCTGAAATATACCTTAAGTTCAATCATCTGCTTGAAAAGCCGCAAGGCTATGATTCTTTAGAAACTGCTCCAAAATATGAAGGAAGCAAAGATTTTTTCTCAATTAAATGGAAATATTCCTTCCGGGATAAGATAAAATTGGGCGTTTTAACTGAAAAAGATGCGGGCGAGAGCTTTTTTACAAAGAGTAATAAATATGGTTTCGATCATTATTCTGTCTACCTTACAATAAAAGACATCAAGCCCTGGATAAAGGAAATTTATATAGGAGATTACAAAATTAATTTTGGACAAGGACTTACAGCTTATTCAGGATATCGTGCAGGCAGGGCTGGTCAAATGATCAATATCTCAAATTCAGGAAGAATATTTAATAAACACAGTTCATCCGCAGAATTCGGTTTTTTCCGAGGACTTGCAGGATTACTTCATTTTAATAAATTAGAACTGGCCATTTTTAGCTCTTTCAAAAAAGTTGATACTCGTTTGACTCAAATTGATTCAACTCTCAATACCGGCTATGAAATCACTTCTTTTTCAACGACGGGATATCATAGATCAAACAATGAAATAGATACAGAAAAGAATATGCTTCAAGCTGATCTTGGAGGCAGATTATCATTCACACATAAAAAGTTTAATGCTGGCTTCAATCTAATATATACAAATTTTGAATTCCCGGTTAATAAAGCCAACGAACCATACAAGAAGCATCTTAAATTTGGAAAACAAATTTCGAACCAAAGCGTAGACCTTAGCTACAATTATAAAAATCTGTATATAGCAGGAGAAATAGCTCGGTTTTCCAATAATTCACTTGCTCATTTATATTTAATCCAGCTGAGTATCTCTAGCCGTTTTGACCTGGCATTTTCGTACAGGAACTACAGTGAAAAATATTATACACATTATGGGAAAGGATTTGGTCTGGCTGCAAGTACATCTAATGAAAAAGGACTTTTCATAACGGGTTTACTTAGGATAAATCAAACTATAAACATTCAATTTATGGCTGACTTATGGCGTCGCCCCTGGTTGAGTTATCAGTTAAATGCCCCATCCTATGGATATGAATATTTTTTGAAACTGGTTTTTAAAAAGAAGCGGCATTACGAAATTTATGGAATGTTAAATTATAGTTTAAAACAAGAAATGAACGATCGTGCAACTTTAAATTTCACCAAAAGTCTTTCAGATATAAATAAATTAAAAATTCGTGTTCATCTTAGTTATAAAGTTAGCAAATACCTGGAATTGAGAAACAGGATCGAAAGTCAATTGATTTTCGGTAAGCATGCTTCTACTGGTATTTTACTCTACCAGGACATAATATTCAAATCTCCCAATTACCCATATTCTATAACCGCAAGATTCGCTTCCTTTGACTGTCCAGACTTTGAGACAAGAATATATGCATATGAAAATGACTTACTGAATAGTTTCAGTGTCCCGGCATACTATAAAAAGGGCAATCGTTTTTATATTAATGCCAGATTTAAAATTTCAAAATTAATCACTATTGAATCCAGGTTTTCAAGGAGCTTCTACCACGAAGACGTAGAAATATCGAGTGGTGCAGATCAGATTTTGGATAATAAGAAGACTAATATTAAACTACAACTAAAATTGAAATTCTGATTCACTTTTATTGTATAACTTTAATGTTAGAAAAAACTCAATAAAATGTTAGAAGTAACTGGAATTCAGTTCCCCATCATCTGGGAAGACAAAAATGCAAATCTTGAGCAATTAGATAGCTTGATAAACGATGTTTCTGACTCAACAGACATCTTAATATTACCAGAAATGTTCACAACCGGGTTTTCCATGAATCCTGTTCCTTATTCAGAAACAATGGAAGGAACGACCGTAAATTGGATGAAAAACATAGCTAATAAGATGGATTCTGCTGTCTGTGGAAGTATTATGATTCAAGAAAAGAACATATACAGAAATAGATTTTTATGGGTTTTGCCTGGAGGAGAAATTGATTATTATGATAAGGCGCATCCATTTTGCCTGAATCAGGAAGGTAAATATTTTGAAGCTGGAAAAAACAGAAAAGTTTTTGAATATAAGGCATGGCGAATATTTCCGAATATCTGTTATGACTTGAGGTTTCCTATCTGGAATCGGAATGACATGAATTATGACCTTTATATTAACGTTGCAAACTGGCCATCCATAAGATCTTTTGCCTGGAAGCAGTTTTTATCTGCCCGCGCATTAGAAAATCAGGCATATACCATTGGCATCAACCGAATTGGAACGGATGTATTTGGTGTTGAATTCAGTGGGGATTCAAGAATCGTATCTTTTGACGGAACTTCTGTTATTGAAGCTATCCCTGGGAATACCCAAATTCTTCATGCTATATTATCAAAAGAAAAATTAGATAATTACAGAAAAAAATATCCTTTCCTTGCAGACAGAGATCTTTTTGAATTAAAGAAATAAGCGATTATACCCTTATTTTATCAAGTCACAATCAAAATAGGAATGCTTCCCTTCTGTTACCCCTTCAAGCAATGATACAAAATACTTGTGAGAATCAAGCGCATCATATTTCTCCTTATCCAGTTCGTTAAACCAAAATTCAATAATCCAATATTTTCTCACTTCACTTTTATCCTTAAAAATATGGTAATGACTCAATCCTGCAGGTTGTGCATTCATTTTTTCTTCAAACATGATCATTTCAAGAAAAGTATTTTCCTCCAACTCTTTAATCTTATAACCTGATATATTAACAAACATACTTTATATTATTATATGTGAAAAGTAAATTAGGGCCTAACAATTTACAAAAATATTTGAAATAAATATAAAATTCAAATGGATCCAAAAAAAAAGGTATTCCATTTATGGAATACCTTTTCATATTTTTTAAATGAGATTTACCATCCCATGTCATCTTCTGAACTAATGTCTTTCTTTACTTCCATTTCTTCTCTACCTTCATTCATTTCCTGTTCTTTCTCCCACTCTTCCTGTCTTCTTGTAAATTCATCATAATCATAATCAGGCATCAAATCATTTTTTACATGATCTACAGTTCCATTCAACGCTTCAGTAAATCTGTTGAAGTCCTCTTTGTACAAAAAGATTTTATGCCTATCGTAGCCATTGCCATTAAACTTTCTTGTACTCTCCGTAAGGGTGATAAAATAGTCTCCGCCCTTTGTTTCCCTGACATCAAAAAAGTAAGTTCTTCTCTTTCCCGCTCTTACTTTGGTCGTATAGACCGGCTCAAATTTTTTGTTATCTCCTGTTTCCACAACATTCCTATTTAAATGATTATTTAATATTAAGCAAATTTAAGGATATGATCTTATTATTAAAATTAAAACCGTTAATATTAATCATTTATTACATATTTATTTTGATCTAAAATTAGAGCTATTTACGAGCTAAATAACTCAATTCTAAATCGGATTTTGCACGTTTTCCGCGACCCACCTTAACCCATTTAAGGTCAGGTTTTTATCTATCAGATCAAATTTCAATTGGGTAAGAATTCCTGCCAAGCCACCCGTTGCTATTGTTTTGCATTGAATTCCATAATGTTTCTCAATCGATTCAATCATATACTTTACCAACCCCGTATAGCCAATTAATACGCCATTCTGAATCGCTTCAACTGTATTTTTACCCAGAATCTGTAGTGGATATTCCAGGATAACTTCCTGTAATTGGGCTGTATTAAGGGACAAGGACCGGATAGCCGTCTTGATACCCGGAAGAATATTTACGCCTTCTATACTGCCATCATCCCTCACAAGTGTAAAAGTCAGTGCTGTCCCAAAATCAACAATGATCGTATTGGACCTGAACAGGTGATTTGCTGCTACAGCATTCGCCATCAGATCCGTTCCCAATTCATATGGATTACTTGTGCTTACTTTTAGCTGTTGATAAACTAAATGGTTCAGCAGTATAAATTTACTTGCATTGATGGGTTGAAGGAAATCCAAAAATTTATTAGTCAGGTCAGGTACGACACTGCTGAGCACAATTTTGTCGATCTGAGTCGGATCAATGTCCTCTTCCAAAAACAAACTGCTAAGTTGCATCTGATAATAATGTACCGATTTTTCTCTATTTGTTTCAATTCGCCAGATCCTGACCCATTCATTGTGATAGCTCAATCCAAATACTACATTCGAGTTTCCTATATCAATAGCCAGTATCATTTTTTTTATATTATCGGTTTATAAATTTCTATTCGCAATTTCTCTTTTTAAATAATAGTATGTTTCAACCTGAGCCTGAAAAGGCACGGCATTCAGCTCTTTTTTATATTCGTTTTCCCTGTTAAAACTCAAAAATCTGGATTTAATATTATCCCTGAACTGAATATTTAATGTATCGATTATTTGCTTTTTTAAGTCAACATCATAAACAGGGAAGACGGTCTCCACCCGCCTGTATAAGTTTCTTCCCATCCAATCCGCTGAAGAAAGATAAACCAGGTTTGCACCATTACTATGAAAATGAAAAACACGCGAGTGCTCCAGGTATCTGTCTACTATGCTAATACATTCGATGTTATCACTTATGCCCGGCAGGCCAGCTACAAGTGAACACATGCCACGAATTAATAACTTTACAGGAACTCCTGCCTGACTTGCCTCATATAATCGAGTGATAAGCTTCGGCTCTTGAAGACTATTCATTTTGAGTGTTATCCCACAAGGTTTTTTAATTTTAGCAGCATGAATCTCCTGATCAATGAGCTTGTTCAATACGATCCTCAAATTAAATTTGCCTACCATGAGATGTTCAAATGCTTCTTCAGGCTTATTTTTGGTTTCAAGAAATGAAAATACACGCGTAACTTCATCAGTCAGTCTGTTATCCTTTGTAAACAAACCAAAATCTGAATATAGGCGTGCGGTATCTTCGTGAAAATTCCCTGTACTCAGATAAGCATAATGGGTGATTTCAGAATTAATATTTTTTCTGACTAAGGCCAATTTTGAATGTACTTTTATCCCGCTAAAACTATAATGCACCCTTACCCCATTCTTTTCTAGTACTTCTCCCCACTTAATATTTGCTTCTTCATCGAATCTGGCTTTTACCTCAATAAAAGCAGAAACCTGCTTGCCTTCCTTCACCGCTTTGATCAATGCTTCCATTATCCGTGAATTTTTTGCGACACGGTATTGTACTATTTTTATATGTGTAACATCCGGATCCGTTGCAGCTTCTTCAAAAAACTTCACCACTGATTCATATCGGTGATACGGCACATGAATAAGGTGGTCTTTCTTCTCCATCGCTTCAAAAATTGAACCTGCATTTTCAAGGTCCGGATAGGATAAAGGGGTTAATTCTCTATTCTTAAGATGTTTTTTTCCGAAATCCGGAAATGAAAACAAATCAAAATTATTATGATACCTTCCTTCCGGTAAAATATCATGCGCCTGCAATCCAAAAACGTTCATGAGATACTTTAATAATTCCTGTGGCATATTTTTATCATAAACCAATCTGGAAGCCGGGCCAACTTTTCTTTTCTGCAGGCTCTCTCTTATTTTATTCAAAAGATCCCCTTCAAATTCATCATCTATATACAATTCAGCATCCCGCGTCAGTTTGATAGAATAACTCTGGACAATAGAAAAACCGGGAAAAATCCATTGTATACAATGACGAATTATATCATCCAGATAGATCAAATCATATACATCTGGCGTGTTTGAAGGAATTTCGATAAACCTTGGGATCTTATGAGTCGGAATCTGAACAATCGCATAATTTGTTTTATTTTTTGAATTCTTCACTGATTGCAGATGCACCGCTAAATAAATAGACGCATTATTCAAAAAAGGTTTGATTCTTTTCCCATCCAACAAAATTGGTTGCACATAGGGTTGTAGATGATCTGTAAAATACTTTTCAAGAAAATGTAACTGTTCCGGACTCAACTCTAACCTTCTCTTTAAATTTATCCGATGCTCCTGCAATTCAGGAATGATCTGATTATTGAAAATATTTTCAATTTCAAGTTGATGTGAGGTTACGATCGTTAATATTTGTTCTAAAATATCTTTTGAATCAATCAGAAATTCCCTTGTTTTTTTTCTGCCAACACGCATCACATTTCTGTGGTGGGCAACCCTTACCTTAAAAAACTCTTCCAGATTATTTGAATATATAGCTATAAATTTAATTCGTTCATACAGCGGATTAGAAGGATCTCTGGCTTCCTGTAGAACACGATAATTAAAGGATAACCAGGAAATATCTCTATGGATCAAGGGTACAGTATTCTTCATTAGTCAAGAGTTACAGTGAATATTAAATGTCAGATAAATAATTCCAAATCAATACATTGATAATTCCAAAAATAGCAATAGTTATAACACTTATTAAAAATAATAAAATTAGTGTTAAGAAATTACTATTGCATTTAATATCATTTTTTTATTTTTTAATTATTTTACAGTCTAAAATAGATTTTCATTATGGCAGAAAAAGATAAGTTGGATACAAAAGTATGCGGAAAAAGTGTTGATGGGAAACACAATTGGTCAGTAAAATTGGAATCTCCGGGCAATCACGGGGATAAAAAAATGGTTGAGATGTTTGTATGCAAAGAATGTGGTTCAAAAAAACCCATAAAACAAAACTAAAATAAAAAAGGCTGTGAATTTTCACAGCCTTTTTTATTTTATCCCTATTTCTTTTATTTAATAATTGAAATATTCCCTTGTTCCTGATATCTGTCCCCATCTTCACACAATATCCTAATAATATATGCATAACTATCCGGACCTAAAAACTGTCCGTTATAAGTACCGTCCCAAAACGCTTCTTCGGGATCATTCAGGTTGACAGAATTAATATTAAATAATTCCTGTCCCCACCTGTTAAAAATGGTTATTTCAACTTCTTCCAGGTATTCACTTCGAGGTCTGAAAATATCATTATTATCTGGAATATTATCATCATCATTTGGTGAGAACGCATTCGGAATAAAAATATCACGCTCATCACAGAATGGATCAATGACTGTAACATCTACGCAGGCTTCATCAGAACAACCAAATTCATCCGTTACAGTAACACAATATGTAGTGCTCTCTGTTGGGAATACTTCAATTGTTTCAGTTTTTGCACCATTACTCCATAGGATATCAGCAAATTCATCATAATTTCCGGTAACCGTTAATTCTGTTGATTTAGTGATCACAATTATTAGCGTATCAGTCTCAATATCAATTTGAATATTACTAACCAAAACGGATATTGTAACTTCTGTTTCACAACCATGTTCGGCACTGGTGACAGTAACGACATAATCATCATCCTGATCAAGTACTACAGTGATTGATGACTCATCAAGAGGAGAAATTATGTTCGCTTTATCCTCCCAGCTGTAATTTAACAGATCAACTGTATTATTATAAACTGAAAGCAAGGTCGTATCACCCGCACATAAGGTTCCTGGATTATCTTTTGAAAGATCAAATTCAAACAGATCCAAAAACATATTTAATGAGTCTGTACATCCAAAGGTATCCACAGCTACAATAGTTAATGTTTCATCGCCTAAAGGCGTGTATTCAATCATAATTCCGCTTCCCACTACATTGTCATTTTCATCATACCAAGTCACATCCATTGAAAAATTAGATGGATTTACAGACAACATCAGTGTTTCGCCATCGCAGTATACAACTGTATCTTTTCCCATTAATTCAAATGCATCCGGAACAACTATTTCCTTAGTTGAAGTTAATATACCACCACATTCCTCAAAATATGCTGAAACCGTTACTAAATACGTTCCCGTTGATGGATAGGTATAACAGGGATTTGCTTCTGTCGAAGTATCATCCGTTGTATTTGGATCTCCAAAATCCCAAACATAATCAGTACCGGCCCCTCCAAACGCTGTAAAGCAATATTCAAAGCTTCCACATTCCAGATTTGCATCAATATCAAGGGAGGATGGTCCTTCATTGCTATTAACTGTTATTGTATCTGTGAGTTCACAACCGAATTGATTGATCACATGGAATATAAGATCGAAAGTTCCTGGTACATCTGAGTATATTGACACAAAATTTGTATCAAGCGCTGATGTGATATATGGACTTGGTTCCCAGGTAAAAATCAAAGTATCATTTGGTCTGTTGTTGGTAAGAATTATATCTCTTTCCATACCATAACAGTACTCTTCAACATCATTATAATCAAGATCTATTGAATTATTAAAAGCGGTAAAACTATCCATACTGTTTGAACAGCCTGTACCTTCTTTCACACGAAGGAAATATTCCACCATATATCCGTTTATATAAAACTCAACGGTATCTCCTTCTGCTACAACAGGGTTGAAATCTGCATTTTCAGACCATTCAAATATGGTAAATCCAGCTTCCCCACCATGCGCTATAAGTGTTATGTATTCGTCACAAACAAATTCAGGACCCTCAATATAAATATCAAGATAATCTTTAACCTTTACTTCAACAGAGTCAATTATAGTACAAATTCCATCAGTAACAGTTACATAGTAGGTTGTATCTTGTTCGATATAACACATTGGGTCAGATTTGTCGTTAGGATCATCAAAATACAATCCTTCTTCAGGTGACCAGGTGTAAGTCCAGTTACTGTTTGGATTAGCTACAATAGAACTACTATCCCCTTTACAGATTGCGATTGGATTTGCAATAAAATCCAATTGCAGATAGTCAATGATTTCCTCTTTTTCTATACTAGCATCACATCCTTCCGTGGATGAAATTTCAAGTTTGACTGTTAGTTTACCTTGTTTTTCAATACGGATCAGTAAATCTTTACCCGTACCCGTGATAGTCGTACCATCTTCAAGCGTAATGGTCCAATTCCAGGAATCAATGGTGTATAATGGATTTAAAGAAACACTTAAATCCTCCAGCATTAAATCGAGGGAATCACCAGGGCAATCCTGAATTGAAACCTGAAAATCTGCAAATAGCTCATCCTGAATAATGATGATGTCTTTTGAAATTACATCAAAACACTGATCGACAGACCGGATCGCTTTTAAGCTTACCGTGAATGTATCTTTACCACTAAAATTACTATTATTTGGATAGGTATAGCTCGGATTTTCTTCAATGGAAACTTTATCAGCATCTTGTGAGGGATAATCAAATTGCCAGTAATAACCATCTGCATTTTGAGAAGTATTTGTAAATAAGACTTCAAAATCATCAGAACCACATAATACATCAGGTGCAATAAAATCAGCTATTGGAGGTTCCATACAGACCCTTACGTTGAACTCGAAATCTCGTCGGACAACGGAAAGCAATTTTCCTTTTCTGTATTCTTCTACCATGATTCCAACTACGAATTGTCCTTCCTGAGTGGGTGTTCCTGAAATCATTCCCGTATTTGGGTCAATTGCCAGTGGATCGGGTCCTCCAAGCATATTATCTTCACTATAACCGGGTGCCCATTCCAATAATGTATAAGGAACATCAAATTCATCAAATCTATCCGGTCTTGGGTTTGCTACTGAGGCACCTTTAAACGGCGTATACAATTTATAGACAAGCGAATCGCCATCTATATCGGTTGCAGAATGATCAAAATCAATAGATTTATTGGTGCAAACATAAATATCAGGCCACACATTAAATGCCGGACTGGAATTGCAATCAGTAAAAGCTTCTTCAGTAATGTGGATCGTTTCAGTTGAGCCTGTTTCCAATGGATCCTCAATATTTAGTAATGTGGAATTTCTGCAACATCTTTGATAGGACAAAATGTATCCACCTGTTTTAGGTAATAAAAATACGGTATCCCGATAAACTGATTGATGAACACAAACTTCATAACCTATTATTTCACAATCATTTTCAAGAGAAGTATACAGGGTATCGTCAGATACATAAGGAATAGATACTAATCCATTTGCTCCAAGGTTAACAGGATTATAGTATTGATCATAAATCGCAACAATTGCATAATTATCAAATTGTGCATCATCTGCTCCATATTCGCAATCTCTGGAAAATGTAAGTGTTATCTCATACTCGTTATTTCCTATACACTTATAGGTCATATCCCCGCCGACAATATGCGTTGCATTAAGCTCCTGCAATAATGATGTGCTGATCAATGCAAGGCTTATTATGAATAATTTAAGCTTACCGGACATATTTCTTGATTTATTCTTCAATTCTGTAATTAGTTTTTATCAACTCTGATGATCTCTACTTTTCTTTGCTTTGACGCATCCAATCCGTAAACAGAGTTACGTAAATCATGTATCGCATCACTGACATTTTCAGGTGACAGCGTCTCTCCAAATGAAATTTCTGTGATTATCAATTTCCCACTATCAATAAAAGGTCTCAGCGATCCATTTTTATAACTATATATCTCATTTTTAACTGAACTGATCCTACGTTGTCCCATAGCCAGGTTGTATTTGGTTCCTGCCCTTGGACTTGCAAATCCCTTCAATCTGATCTCGAGTGTATGCCCCTGTTTTAATACGGTAACCAAAGTATGCAGGAAGTCATCCAGCTTTTCTCTACCACCTTTCAGGAAGTATTCAAAGAAATCATTCATTCGCTGACCGGGGATCAATTTCTCTTCTTCTGAAAGACCCTCAAGGAATTTATCCATGAATACATCTTTTAAAGCGTAATAACTGTCATAAGATTCACCATAGGTTTTCTTGGTCGTTAGTCTCATGGTTCTCCTGTCTGGCTCATCATTGTTGAAATACAATGCCAGCGGCAAATGAGAATTCAGCATATCGCTTAAATAAATCCTTCTTGTGATCTTAGGTCCTTTGACATTTACCGTAGTCATTTCAATTTCAACCGGCCCATAATCTTCTTTATTGGCAATGATCTTATAATTTGAACCTCTAACTAAATCAAACAGATATTCGTTTCCTTCTTCATTTACAACGGTAATATCTTCAATTTCAGGATTTGTCAGATTCTGCAAAGTGATCTCCACTCCATTCAATGGGAATTTTGTGATTCTGTCAAATGCAAACACTTCCAACTTAAGTGGCGTCGGCTCCAGATATAACTTTTTAGTTATAGTCCCGGACTTCTTTATATTATATGTGTTAAAGAAAATGGTATCTGGATAAAAATCAGGCTTCTCAGCAATAAGGTAATAAGCTCTGTTATTATCCAATTTGAATTTGGCCTCATTTGTTGAAAGATCCTCTACTTCTGATATTACCAGATCGCTTGATGCATCAACCAATCTGATTTTTGCACCATATAATTTTTCATAATTAACCTTATTAAATGTCTGAGCTACCAATTCAATGTCAAGCTCTTTGATTTCCACTTTAAAAATATCATAACAACAAGCTTCTAATTCAGGATCCAAAAACATGGCACCATCCCGGTTAGAAGAAAAATAAGCTGTATTTCCATCTGCATTCAGGGAATAATAGATGTCGTGAAAACTGCTATTCAGCGGATAACCCTGATGGATCGCTGCCCCATATTCATTTCCATCAAAAGGACTAGAATAAATATCAAAACCGCCCAATCCCTGATAACCTTCAGAACTAAAATATAACATTCTGGATGCTTCATGATAAAAAGGAGTCAGATCGTCTTCCGCAGTGTTCAATTCTTCCAGGTTCATCGGGCGGGTAAAATTGCCATTCAAATCGATGATCGTATAATAGATATCAAATTTCCCTTTTCCTCCCGTTCTATCTGAAACGAAATATAAAAACTCCTGCTTTGTTTCTCTTACGAACCCAATAGCAGGTTGTGTATTGGAGGCAGTTGCATCATTAATAAAATCCGGTAATTTTACAGGATCTCCAAAACTTCCATCTTCATTGACTATTCTTGAAAAGAGGTCACATCGAATTTTTGTTTCCTGTACGTAATCACACAATGTATAATAGACTTTTGAACCATTATGGCTAAAAGTCAAATGGGCGGTATTTAACTGGTCATCATTAAAATTTTCATCTATCACAGTGCTGACAAAAACATCCTCTGATTTCAATACTTTCGAAATGATCCTTGCGGGGATATAATCATCTTCTTTTTTATTAAATCGCATAGAAGAGTAATAAAATACATCATCTCTCTGTATTGCACCGAATTCGGTATAAGGTGAATTTATATCCCCTCCTATATGTTCTATTTCGATATTCTCACTTGGATTGGCAATTAACTCCTGTGCCCAATCGCAGGCTTCAATTTCTTTTTGTGCCCTGGCTGTAAAATAGGCATCATCACCTTCATGTTCTGACAGGTATAATTCATACAATCGCTTGGCCCCATCATATTTGCCCAATTTTTGCTTGATATCAGCTAACCAGTAAGAAGCAAGGGGATACTGACTATTGTTTTCCTGGTCATAAACATTCTGGTAGCGGTCTTCAGCCAATTGATAAGCATTGTATTGTCTGGCAGATTCAGCACTTCTGTAAATGAGATCGGTTCTACCCTCATCAAATTCATTAGCGGTAAGATAGTATCTTAGTGCAGCACCAAAATCTTCTTTCTCAAATGCCTCTTCGGCTGCAACTAAAAACGCTTTCATTGACTGGGCATTGAGCGTACCCTGAGTCGAAATGAAAAGTGAAAGGAATATGAAGATGTAAAGTTTACGCATCGTATTTTTTTTTCTTCCTCAAATAATTAAAAGATCGGACAAAGTTTGAAAGATTTTAATGGCTGCACTTTTTTAAATATATAGCTTATATGTAATTCAGGTCCGCCTCTGTGCTTGAAGGCATCGTTTGATGTGGTAATGTCATAATTAAAACCAACATACCAATCATTATACTGAACAGCCAAGGTGGGAATGATCGCATCATTTATTCTGAATGAAGACCCCAAATGAAATTCAAACATTTTCCCTCGCTTTTGATTCAGATAGATTTTAACCAAACCTCCAAAAACCATTTCATCATACACACTCTGTTTCTGATATAAAGCATTCAGCTGGATATCAAGTGGCCCGGCTATTTTAACATTCGCCACACCATGTAGTGCATACCTGATGCCCAATTTTGCTATTCTGGTATCGGAAACACCGGTATTGAAATCCAGAGCTGGTCTGTTCAAATGGAAACCAGCAGCTCCAACCGTAACATGCAGTCGTTTACTTTTTTGCCATCTGTAATTCAAACCCAATCCAGTTTCCAGAAAATTAAAACGATATCGCTCCAATAATTCCATATCTGGTTCCCGAGGATCAAACGCACCATCGACATACTGGGCATCCCATTCAAGATGCTTGTCAGAAAAACCACGGGATGATATACCAAGTAAAGCACCTACTGTGATCAGATTTCTTTTTGAAATTACATACGAATAGCTGCCTGCCAAATTCAAATTCGATAAATTTAAAGCAGCATCGCCTTGTAAATCATAATTGAAGACTACCCCCGCAGAGAAAAAACTTCTCTTAAACTGCTTGGGATAAAACTTCATGTCATAATTTCCAGAAAGTGTGAAATAAGGTATCGGGAAGGCTCTCCATTGATCCCTGATACTTACCATATATCGCTGGTCTCCACTAAAGATTCCAGTCAGGGACGGATTGAAATTCATTGGTGTGTTATAAAACTGGGTATAATGCAAATCCTGAGAGAAGGACTTGCCCATAAAAAACACCAATAAAAAAGTAAAAAGTAAGAACTTTTTCATCATATTCATTCAGATTGGTTAATTTAACTAATGCCAATAATGATTAGCGCAATAAAGTCTCACTTTGTAATAAGCAAAAACTGTACTCAAATTGACATGGTTATAACAAAGATACAAAAAATTAACAATTCGCAGCAATATCCTGGTTTTTTTAGATACTAATTATGACTTTTTAATATGATTATATCACTGTGTTTCAATTACATATATATTTGTAAATTATAAATCTATAACTTATTGAAGATCCTTATCAGATTATAAAAAAAAATCATCTTTTATCTCATTCATTTAAGCTAGTTTATAATTATTACTTTTTTTTAATGTATTTTTAACTTACTTTCCCTTATTGTTGGACGAAATAGCCTAAAATTTTTGAAAAGTTAATAAAATTCTTCTAAATTCCAACGGATCCATCTGAATTGATGTCTTATAAATTGTTAATCCTTTTAATTTAATTCATACCTCTTTTTTATGAAAAAGCAAGACCTGGTTCTCTTAATATTTATATTATCGGGAATTTCTGCCTGTACATTTAGTGACACCGACCAAAAGGATGTCATCGTGTCGGGAATAAAACCCGTATATGGAAATGATAGTTATTTGAGTAACATAGAAGTTGGCGATACGATCGAAATGAAATCCCCGGGAAAAATTGTGTACAAAGCTCCTTACCTTTTCGTAAACGAGATCGACAAAGGCATCCATGTAATCAATAATTCCATCCCTCAGAATCCAATTAAAGAATCCTTTATTCACATTCCATTTAATAAAGATTTGGCGGTACAAGGTAACATCATTTATGCTGATAACAACAACGATTTGATCTCCTTGATCTATTATTCAAAAGACAGCATAAAACTGATTGACAGAGAAGAGAATACATTTGATAAATTACCGGTTTTCCCAGCAGATTATTTCGGCTATTTCGAATGTATTGATGAATCGAAAGGAACGGTTATTCGATGGGAGGAAACAGAATTGATCAATCCCGAATGCAAAATAAATTAGTCCATACAAAACTTATAATGATGCCTAATAAGACAAAACATATAAAATATTTTATCGGTGTAATTTTGATTTTAGGAGCTGCGATGTCCATGATGCGTTGTTCAAAAAGCGATTCAGTTGGAGATGGACCCGGCACCGGAATTGGCGGTTCTTTGAATAGATTTACCATTATTGATTCATTTTTGTATGTCCTGAATAATGACCGTGTTGAGGTTTATACCATCAATGATGGAAATATGGATTTTCATAGTACCACTATTATAGATAGTGAAATTGAAACCATTTTCCCATTAGACAGCCTTTTACTGATTGGCGGTGAAAGAGGAATGTACATATGCAAGAGAGTATCCGGAGGATCCATTCAATTGATCTCATCCTATACGCACATCAGAAGTTGCGACCCGGTAGTTACGGATGGTAAATTTGCATTTGTCACCTTAAGTGCAGGATGTGGTAATTTTGCCAATCAACTGGACATTCTGGATATTCAGGATCCGTTTAATCCTGTTTTATTAAAAACCTATCAATTTGAGGGGCCGAAAGGACTAGGAATTGATGATGATCTTTTATTTCTTTGTGATACGCCGGTTGGATTGATGATATTTGACCGGTCAAATATTTTTGATTTAAAATTAATTCAACAATTTACGCATATAAATCCCGTAGATGTGATCCCTTATAATGGATTATTATTGGTTATGACAGAAAGCAGCATCCACCAATTTGATTATTCAGATCCGGCCAACATAATTGAGTTATCCAGTTTCTCACTAAAATAACAGACTGATGCATTTCAAAAAAATCCTTTTAATATTTTGTTTACTAATTGGAACTGCGGGATTACAGAAAATTATTGCGCAGGACAGTACAAATGTAAAACTGGTAAAAGAATCAATCCATTTTCATTTTTTAGATTTATTCAGGACAAGTTCTCCTGCTTTAAAAATATCCTATCAAAAAGATTATTTGAGTAATAATGTGTTTGTCCTTGAAGCAAGTATCATAAGTGATTTTAATGCCAGAATCGCAAAAATAAAATATAATGAGCGAGGAATACTCGGTGGTTCTCTTGGCATAATACTGCATCGAAATTTGACACCGAATCATTCATCTGCTGACCTGCTGTTTGGTTTCAGGCTAAATTATTCACATAAAAGAAGAAAAATTGAAGACTGGGTAAGTCGAAAACAAGGATTATACAGTCAGTTGATGAACTACACTCAGGTAAATAACAACATTGGTATTTATATGAGGACGGCAATCATTTCAGCATCATTCGATGAATTAAAATTATCGATTGCAATAAACACAGGTTATCTGGTATTATTTGTTGATAATACGCTACCATCTGATGTTTCTTTAAGTCAGGATACAGATTTTATATTCGGAACCAGCAATGTCATAAATCAAAAGAATAAAGGAATTTATAACTATCCTCATGTATATATAGAGTTCAATATTGGTTATACCCTGAAATAATTTTCGAAATTAAAATTTTGTTAATCAAAATTGATTTGTTGGATTTCCCATATAAACATCATAGATTGCTTGATATAAACATCAAACAGTTTTTAACTTATGCGCTTTAATAAATATTTGATCGTTACACTAATCTTAATTTTCGTTTCCGGATGTGCGCCAAGCATCTATTATCTGGGTGAAAGTTACAATCCGGTAAAAGCAATTGACATCTATTACGATGAAGCAGACATTCAAAAAAAATATATTACAATAGGACAATTGACTCACGATAAATTCATGTCCTACTCGGTAAAGCAACTAAAAGAAGCATTGATACAAAGAGCAAAAACGGAAGGGGCAGATGGTATCGTATTTCTCGACACTGATGTCACCAGACATAACCAAAGCTCCGGGGATCGCTTATCTATCAAATCCAAATTGATCCGTTATATTGATACAGATTGACCCTTACAACAGCTTATAATACGAAATGAGAACTATTCTATTCCAACCTGCTTCAGGAGAATTTTCTTAATTTTGGCATTAACCCTTTAAATTTTATTGAATTATATATTAGAATTTATAAATTTGCGTCGATTTTATTTCTTTATGTGATTGATATTACATTTCAAAGAAGAGAATTATACTAATTTTGGCGTTTACAAAGTTATACGGAAAAAGATTATTTTAATAATACTAATTATTCAATTCAAATGAAAACAAATTTATTGACTATTCTTGGAGCCTTCGTTTTATTTTTTGCAGCCAGTTGTCAACAAGGCAACACTACTGGTTTGAAAATATCCGGAGCGATAGAAAACGGAAGAGCTAAGGACATAGCCATTGACAAGATAGATTTTACTAACCAACCTGTTACATTAATGGAAGCAAAGGCAGATGAAGGTGCTTTCAGTTTCAGTTTTGATTCAGTTCTTGATGCTGGAATTTACAGGATCAGAATCGAACGTAAAAACGTATTTCTATTATTGAATGGTAAAGAATCAGACATAAAAATTACGGGTAATTTCAATGACCTCAGCAATCAGACAGCTGAAGTCAAAGGATCTCCCCTTTCTCAGGAATTTAATGACATTATGAAGGAATTTTCCATAAGCCAGGATGCTGAGATGATCCGTGGCAAAATAAAAACCGCAGATCCATTGGTTGGTTCAATGCTTTTGATCAATGTTTTCGGCCCAAGACCTGAATTTGCAGATATGCATCTTACTGTAAGCAAAGAATTAACAGAAGCTTATCCTGGTTCTGACATAGCAAAAAATTACAATGACCTTGCACTGAATCTCGAGAAAAGTCAGGCCAGAAAATTAGCGACAGAGAAAATTAAAATTGGCGCTCCTGCTCCTGAAATTGCAATGGAGAATCCTGATGGAAAGATCATGAAACTTTCTGATCTTAAAGGAAAAGTAGTTCTACTAGATTTCTGGGCGAGCTGGTGTGGTCCATGTAGAAAGGCCAACCCACATGTTGTAGAGATCTATCAAAAATACAAAGATCAGGGGTTCACCGTTTATAGTGTTTCTCTGGATGGGCTGGATTCCAGAACAAAGAGCAGATTGAAAGCGGATCAGATCGGTCCAAGGCTCGAAAGTTCCAAAGATAAATGGATGGCTGCGATTGAAAAAGACAAATTGACATGGGAAAACCACGTGAGTAGTTTGGATAAATGGGACACGCCAGCTGCATCAGCATACGGTGTAACCAGTATTCCAAGGACTTTTCTGATTGACAGGGAAGGAAATATATCGGCTATCAATCCAAGATTTAATCTTGAAGAAGCGATACTTAAAGTTTTATAAAAAAACAGTTCTGCAGGGTCTTTTTTAAGACCCTGCTTTTTTTCATATATGGCTCACAGAAAACATTTGATATTATTGGGGATATTCCTGCTTGCTTCCTGCTCAAATAAAGTTCAAAGGATAGCGACCCTAAAAAATGATCTGACGGATTATGAAATAATAACAGATCGGGGCAATTGCAAAATCTATTCAGATGAAATTGATCCGATCACTGCCGTTCGAAAAACGGATATGAAGGCCGAAAGAATTTTAAGTTTCACTCACCCCAGACTTAAGAAATTTTTCACTGAAGGCCCATTTATTATCTGTGATGCCTTCGTGTCCAGAATTAATAAAAACCAATACATATTGAATCTTTCTTTTCAGATCCAGATTGGCAAATTGAACCAAAATTACAGTGGTTTAGCAGATAACAGTATTCTGAGCATCAATTTAGTAAATGGTGAAAAAGTAATATTATCCAATCTCATTGAAGATACGGGACTTCCTGATGGGAATGGACGGTTGGTTTTCAATGCCCTTTACCCAATTAAAAAAAGCTATCTGAATACATTAAGAAAATATGAGATAGCAGAGTTAGGTGTTGAATGGAAAGCAGGTTATGAGACCTACCCTGTTCATGACATCGACCTGATCATGCGGCAACTCAATTGTTTCCTATCCCTTGGTAAATGACCCCGTTTTAAACCCCTTATTGCCTTTCAAAATACAAATGTAATATCCGGGAATTAACTGTCCGATCTTAATATTATTACTACTTTTTCTATTCAATTTATTTTCCAAAACCAATTGCCCGAGCTGATCATAGATCATGATAGCATTGAATTCTGTATCCGAATCTGTAAGTTCCCAATAGAGCCTGTCACTGGCCGGATTTGGATACAAAATCAGATCTGAATTCTGAAAATATTTCAATTTTTCTGTATTGGAATTTAATTTTTCATCTATACTGATCTCATCCAGATACAGATTATTGAACTTCATATTAGTACCTTCGAAGACCAATGAAATCGTTTTTCCGGCAAATTCGGTTAGAGATATCGTATCTCTTTTCCATTGCCAGGGATGTTTAGGGATAAAATTGATGGAAATTGTATCCTGAACGATCAGGGCATCACCTGCCTTCTCCGTAAGTAAGCTTTCATTTTCAATTCTGCAATCCTCCCATACTTTAATTCTGAAAGTATCCCGTATGTCTTTTGACCCGAAAAAAGGCTGATATGACCATGCATATTGTAAACGGGTCTCCTTTTCATCGGGGATTAACAAATTAGACAAGATCAATTGGTCTTTTTGTGCATTCCGGGGGTTGTAATGATAAAACTGCATACTCGCTGAATACACATTGTTATTCAATCCTCCCGTTTGAATGGTATCCCAGCTTAGTTCATGATCCGGATTATTTATCAACCAAAGAGCCGGATCAAATCCATTTTCAAAATCCTCGAAAACAGGGACAGATTTGACATTGCTTTTTATGAATTCAATTCTATACTGATTGTTATACAGATCATAGGTTTCCGCATACAATGTATCTGTTAATAGGAGTTTAATTTCCAACTCATAATTTCCACCGGCGCTAATGTCCAGCGTCTCCAGTTCCAGGTCCATTGATTCGCCTGATAACAGATTCAGATCCTGGAATGATTTATATAATGTATCGATTTTATTAAAAACATACTGTACGTCAATTGCCCTTATCGTACTATCCCCGAGATTTTCACAAGTGACAACCGGAAGAATAGAATCATCGCAGATAATTTCCATATCGGAAATATTGCTTAAACCGGTAATGGCCAGGTCATGATCGATCGAATTAGGATCAACCGGCTGATGACTTTCACTTAATAGAAGGAAAGCCGCATATACATCGATTAAGCCATTGCCAAAGGTATTATCCTCTCCCTGTGCGCCATAATCAATAGCTGAGTCATACAGTGCCCAAAGCAATTCCTGCCCACTAAGAAACGGGAAAGCTTCCTTCAACAACAGAACGGCTCCTGAAACATGCGGACAGGCCATACTCGTACCTGAAATTGAATTGTAACTATTATTGCCCCAGGCAGATCGTACATTCTGGCCAGGAGCCACCACCTGTGGATGAATCTTCAATGATCCTTCCCCATCACACTGGGTGGGTCCCCGCGTTGAAAAATCACTGATAGGAAATGGAGCACTTTGATTGGCATCAATACTTCCTACAGAAAAGGTATTTACAATAGTTGTATTTATTCTTTGTGGCGCACTAACGCTTGTATTGAATGGACCGGAATTGCCCCCTGAAAATACATTTGCAATGCCCACTGCTTCAATAGCGTTCATTAATTCTACAACAAATCCGTCACAAAATTCCTGTGTTGGTTCATCAGACCATCTCCAGCTATTATTTATGACATCAGGAATGTCATCAGAAGTCAGAATATTTCCATCCGGATTCAGTGCCCACTCGAATCCGTAGATCATTTCCTCAAGGGGTGGCAAAGAGGCAACTGTGGTCCCTACATAATCATTTGCGATCCAGTAGGCTTCAAAAGCCACACCGATCGTATCCTGTGCAAGCTTGTCCAATCCGATCATTGTACCTAAAGTATGGGTTCCATGATCATTTATTATACCATTGGGATAATCCCGGTAATAGCCAAGCCAGCTTTGTTCCATTGGAAATCTCCTGGCGAGAAAACGTTGACTGAAAGAGGGATGATCCGGCCACACCCCGGTGTCAAAGTTATATACCAGTTGCCCTCTACCCGTATATCCCAGCTCCCACATTTTGCGCGCATTTATGGCAACAAGGCCTGGTTCTATATTTTGGTCTGCCCTGTCATAGGAAACAGCTTCCTGCCGATAGGGCTCCAGCGGCAGCGGATGTAAGGTCATTTCACTGATCAGATCAATATTTTGATTGGCTGCTATTTGGGGAATGAGCGATGCCTGCAGTTCTGCTATGATCATGTTTACGATCCAGAACTGATGAATTGATTTAATTTTTGCCTGGGGTAATTTTCCCAAATCAAACATTACAGTAGACTGTGTCTTTAATGCCGTTTCCTGCAGATTTTTGATCACGTGGTAAGGCCTTTCATCCAGTGCAATATTATTCAAATCAAAAAAGGATCTCAAAGAATCCAGATCCGTATTTTGCCTGAATTCAATGCTAACCTTTACGATTTGATCCGGCGATGATTTAATTTTTTGTTCAAGTTCAAAATCTATGGTTGAGAGTTGCCCGAAACTGAGCGAAGCTGAAGCTAAAACTATGAGGATGGAGAAAATATATTTCATTTAGGTCGAATTGAAAATTGAATCAAAATACAGTGAATGGCTAAACAGACTTAAAAACTAAATATATAAAACAATTGCAGTGTTTAGTGAAAATGAAGAATTATTTTGCTTTATTTTACAAGTAAATTTAGGATACAAAAATCACAGAGATGAAGCAAAACAGTACACAGATCCAAAAGTATAATTGGGGCCCGATCATTATTATAGGAATATTGTTCTTTCTTTTTGGCTTTGTCACCTGGCTGAATGCTACTTTGATCCCTTATTTAAAGATAGCTTGTGAACTAACTGATTTTGAAGCCTATCTGGTAACTACTGCTTTTTACATTTCCTATTTTGTAATGGCCATACCTTCTTCATTTATATTAGAAAAAGTAGGCTTTAAAAAAGGAATGGCTTTGGGCTTACTTGTGATGGCAGTTGGTTCGCTGATTTTTGTACCCGCTGCGATGACCCGGATGTACAGCCTGTTTCTATTTGGTCTGTTTGTTCAGGGACTTGGACTGGCCATTCTTCAAACAGCATCCAATCCCTATATTACCATTTTGGGTCCAATTGAAAGTGCTGCAAAAAGGATCAGTATGATGGGTATCGCGAATAAAGTGGCCGGAATTTTAAGTCCGATCATTTTAGGGGTGATCATTTTGGATGGTACGGATACGCTTATTGTTGAACTGGAAGGAATGGATATTTTACAGAAGGCAGCTGAGCTTGATCTGTTGGCATCAAAAGTAATTCTTCCATATATAGTAATGGCTGGAGCATTGGTTTTATTATCCGTATTGATTCGATTTGCTCCCCTTCCGGAAATTGAGGAAGAAGACGAGGAAGAAGGTTTAACGAGTACTTTTTCAAAAGTTAAAGCAGTACTTAAAGTGCCCTATTTGGTCCTGGGTTTTTTCGCAATTTTCTTTTATCTGGGCGCTGAGGTGATCCCAGTTGATTCTATGAGTTTATATGGCAACCATCTTGGCTTTAGCAATGAAGAATCTAAGTTCTTTGCTTCATTCACATTATCGGGTATGCTGCTCGGATATATATTTGGAATCATAGCGATTCCAAAATTCATCTCTCAACAAAAGGCTTTACAGTATTTTGCTATGCTTGGTATTTTGTTCACTTGCGGAGTCATCCTATTTGATGGAAAGACTTCAATAATATTTTTAGCACTATTGGGATTTTCAAATTCCATTATGTGGCCAGCCATTTGGCCCCTTGCCATTGATGGACTAGGCAAATTAACCAAGATCGGGTCAGCTATCCTGATCATGGGTATCGCTGGAGGTGCCATTCTTACCCCATTTTTCGCAAAAGTTACTGAGTGGATGGATGGCAATATGCAACAAGCATACTTTATCATTATTTTCTTTTACATCTATATTTTGTTCTATGCCAACTGGGGTAGTAAAATGGGTAAAAAGTAGGGGGACAAATATGAAACTTAAATCTATTTGGCCCTTATTACAAATGATTCTAAATAAAATTGAATAAAAACAAACAGCTGATCAATTTATATGATACCTTCATTTTACAAAACAATGTAAAAGATAATAATTATTGTTTCCCTAAAAATAATTTTTTTTTTATCATTCAAAATCAGTAATTTATATCAATATAATTGTACTATTTTTTTTTCTCAATTTTTAAATTAAAGCGATTTACTATGAAAAAATATTCTATATTATTAATGATCCTTCTTTTTTTTGGAACAGTTTTTAGCGTAAAAAGCCAAGAAAATTTAGCAACATTTGTACCGAAAATTGGTGAAAAATATACCATAGAAAAAAACGATGGAACCTTTTTTACAGGAGAAATCATTTCATTTGATGCCAGAGAAGTACTAATCGAGACCAAAGACCTTGGACAGATCATCATTCCAAAGCATGAGGTGAAAAGTATAAGAAAAGTTGAAGCCGCCAATTTCGACGCAAAAGGCAACTTCATTCATGAAGAACGATTTGCTACAAGATATTTTCTAACAACAAATGGACTGCCTATAAAAAAAGGTGAACATTATGCCAACATGAATTGGTGGGGACCGGATTTCGAATTTGCCGTAAGTGATAATTTCGGTCTTGGTGTTATGACTTCCTGGGTCGGTATCCCTGTGATTGGTACAGCTAAATACACGATAAAATTAGCTGACAATTTTAGTATGGCGATTGGTGGATTAGCTGGTAGTTTTACCTGGGCAAGCATTCGCTCTGGTTTTGTTCTACCCTATATTTCGCTCACCGGAGGAAACAGAAGAACTAACATTACTTTAACGGGCGGATATGGATTAGTATTCATAGCAGACGAATCCTCTGATGGCAGAATGCTAATTTCATTGGCTGGTATGCACAAAGTCAGTCCAAAATTCAGTTTGGTATTTGATTCATTCATAGCACCTGCTTTTGACAATGATAGTTTTGGATTTTCAATCCTCATGCCTGGTGTACGATATCAATCAAATCCAAGAAATGCTTTTCAATTTGGATTTGGAGGCGTAATGGCAGATGGAGATGTTTTACCAGTACCTATCCCAATGTTACAATGGTTTTTCAAAATTAACTAAAAAAATAAAATATTTAAAAGCCGGAGCATTTGTTCCGGCTTTTAAATTTCAATGTCTTATTAAGATGATTCCTCTCAGGGATTAAAAGGCAACTATTTTCCCACAAGCACAAGCAGGTTAATATTTAGTTACGCGAAAGCAGAATAAGCCTATTTCGATAGGACAAAGTCTAAGTCTTTTATTATTTTTAATGTTGTTAATCAGCATTGCTAAATTAATGATAGAAAAATCATCAATAATCTTACATACAGAAAGGCTTTATTTAAGAACATTCATCCTCGCTGATGCGAAAGCCTTTTATGAAATGAATAGTGTCGCTGAAGTAATGCGCTATACAGGAGATAAAGCATTCTCCGATGAAAAAGAAGCCCGTACATTTATCAATAATTATAGTAGTTATTCACAATATGGTTTTGGAAGATGGGCCATGATCCGAAAGGAAGACAATCAATTTATCGGATTTTGTGGTTTCAAATTAAATGAAGAACAGATGATCGATCTTGGTTTTCGGATTAAAATTGAGTATTGGAACCAGGGTTATGCAACTGAGGCTGCCAGCGCATGTCTGGAATATGGATTTAGCCATTTAGACTTCCATGAGGTGATCGGACGGGCTGCCAGAGCAAACATCGCTTCTTTAAAAGTACTGCAGAAGCTGGGAATGACCTACTGGAAGGATGGAACATGCGGTGACATAGACAATTCTGTATATTATAAAATAGAAAAACAAACATTTGAAAATGGAGCAGATAATTTATCAGATTGACGCATTTGCCGAGGCTGCTTTTCAGGGAAATCCAGCTGCTGTCTGTATACTTAGAAATTGGTTGCCAGATCAGTTATTGCAAAACATAGCCCTTGAAAACAATCTTTCAGAAACGGCTTTTGTTGTAAAAAATGAAGCATTCTGGGAGATCAGATGGTTCACGCCAAATGAAGAAGTGGCCCTTTGCGGACATGCCACTTTAGCGACTGCCTATGTCTTGTTTGAAGAAAAAGGCATCAGACAAAATCCGGTCCTTTTTAAAAGCAAATACAGTGGAATTTTGAAAGTTGAAAAAACAGACCAGCTTTTTACGCTTGATTTTCCAGCGGATGATTATATGGAAATGCCTGTTGATTCAACACTTGAAAAGATTTTTGGAATCAAAGTGCTTGAACAATATAAAGGGAAAACAGATATTCTGTTGATCGCCGGTACAGAGAATGAAGTTGCAAATATGAAACCTGATCATTCTGCTCTGAAATCAAGAAATATCCGTGGATTTATTGTGAGTGCGCCAGGGGATAGCGTTCATTTCGTATCCAGGTTTTTCTGTCCGGATCTGGGTATAGACGAAGATCCTGTTACCGGATCAGCACATACAACCCTGGTCCCCTACTGGCATAAGAGAACCGGTCTAACGGAATTTAAAGCCAGGCAGCTCTCCAAACGAGGGGGAAGTTTATTTTGTAAATTTGAAGGAGACAGAATCAAAATTTCAGGAAAAGCAATTAAATATATGTCCGGGACAATATTTCTGGACGTTAAATCAAAATAACATGGACAAAAAAAGAAAAAAAGTAACAGGCATTGGTGGTATTTTCTTTAAAACGGATGACCCGGACAAAATAAAGAATTGGTATTCAGAAAATTTAGGTTTGGAAACCAATGAATATGGATCATTATTTGAGTTCAGGGAAAGTGAGAATCCTGACAAAAAAGCCTATCTGCAATGGAGCCCGTTTTCTCAGGATTCTACTTATATGGAGCCTTCCAAAAAGGACTTTATGATCAATTACCGTGTCCAAAACATAGAATTATTGGTGGAAGAACTGAAAGCAAATGGGGTTAATGTTCTGGATGAAATTGAAAGCTTTGATTATGGAAAATTTGTTCATATTCTCGATCCTGAAAACAATAAAATTGAACTTTGGGAACCTGTTGATGAAGTTTTTAATGAAGAAAATGAAGGGGGTTCCTCCAAATAATTTCAGATCATAGTACAAACTAAAATTGGATTATAAGCAATAAGTTCTCTCTGATCATATTAAAGCTACACTTTAATAATAAAATATAATTACCGGATAATAAACAATTTATAACAAATAATCTATTGTAATTTTGTTATTGTGATTCCAAATATTTTTGGGCTTCCTCCCAATTTTTATATGCGATTTCAAGGGACGCCTTCATGGCGTTATACAATTTAATTGTTTCAGCAGAATCCTTTGAATTGTAGAAATCGGGTTCATGCATCAGTACCTCGAAACTTTCGGATTCCTTTTCCAATAATTCAATTTCCTTTTCTGACTTACTGGCTACCCTCATCCATTTTTTCCTGTCTTCATAACTCAGCTTTACTTTCGGTTCGCTTTTTGTCTGACTCCCCCCGGAATTTGAAGGCTGGTTCATTTTCTCAACGTCTCGCATATTATCAAGTGCCCGTTTTCCAAGGAAGTAATTGACATCTCCCGGATGGTCGAATAATTGTTTATCCCTGAACTCGATGGTTCTGTTGGTCAGGTCAGCCAAAAAATCCCTATCGTGTGAAACTATGATCA
>Ga0102814_10000565_pt1 | contig 26906 bp, 22 predicted proteins | sample ColrivemetaGS741_FD_79112 | JGI IMG/M metagenome (GOLD analysis project Ga0102814, IMG submission 79112) | Estuarine microbial communities from the Columbia River estuary - Flood tide ETM metaG S.741 | ecosystem: Environmental > Aquatic > Marine > Intertidal zone > Estuary | place: USA...
CAATTTTTTTGCCGTTAATAATAAAGTTCCTTTTAAATCAGCCATTGAAATTGATTCATCAATAACCAATCCTTCAATTTGCATGAATTGATGACTATGAGTTGCGTCATCATCATCTCTTCTATAGACTTTACCCGGACAAATAATTTTGATAGGAGTTTTATCCTTATTAGCAAGCATTGTTCTTACTTGAACAGAGCTTGTATGAGTTCTTAATAACGTGTCTTCAGTAATATAAAATGAATCTTGCATATCTCTAGCAGGATGTTCCTTTGGTAGATTAAGTTTTTCAAAATTATACTCATCACTCTCAACTTCAGGACCTTCCATAACTTCATATCCCATACCAATATACAAGTCTTCTATTTCTTCAGTAACTTGGCTTAATATATGTTTTGTACCAATATTAAATTCTTTACCTGGCATCGTAACATCGACAGTTTCTTTAGAAAGTTTTTCATTCACTATTCTTTCTTCTATCGCTTGTTTTTGACTTTCAAGGAATCCATTGATTGCTTGTTTAGCTACATTAGTAATTCTACCAAACTCTGGTTTTTCCTCATTAGGAATATCTTTCATCACCTTCATTATTTCACTAAAAGAACCTTTTTTTCCAAGGTATTTAGATTTAACATTATTAAGTTCATTCATAACTTCAACTTTTAATATGTCTTCTTTTGCTAACTCAATGATTTCTTCCAGTTTTTGCTTGATTTCCATATCTTTCACTCCTTTTAAATAAAAAAACGTCCTAAAAAAGATTAGGACGAATAAATTTCCGCGGTACCACCTATGTTCTAGTTTCCTAGCACTCTTTCTTTTAACGCAAGAATTACGTACGCGATTAACGTCTCTCTAAAGATGAATTCCTCAAATGATTAATAAACACTTTCAGCCCCGTGTTCTCTCTTAAAATAACCTGTTTAAGTACTAGTTCTTTATCAAAGATTTATACTTTATTTATTATATAGTAATATTTACTATAATACAAGCATAAAAAATGCCTGATAGATCGTGATAACTCAACAAAATAACAACATGTTGCTAATAATCAAACTCATTTTGATTGATATCTTTTTCTGAATCAATCAGTCTCTTTAATTGTGATATCATTTTAAATCTATGATTTGATTTGGTAGAATTTAGACTTTGTTTAAAATTATATCTTGGCATCTTGATATTTATCGAATTTTTTTGTGTTCTTCTATTATCAATCACTGTTTTTTTAGTTTCATATTCCTCATCAATGAAATCTTCAAGAGTACCATCTATATATCTTTTTTTAATGATACTCCAAAAATTAAATTCTGGAATCTTTTTAATAATTTGGTATAGAAAAAATAATGTTAAGATACCCCCAATAACAAGCAAATCAGGAACCAAATATATTATCCCCCATACAATTGATATAACAATAAAAATTGCCAGACTGTATAATAAAAGTTTGTTTGTTTCAGTTTTAATTAATCTGTTAATCATAATTGCATCCCTAAATAATAATACCATTTAACTTTATATATGAAAACCCTGTAATTTTAAAAAAAAGCCATATAGGCTTTTTTTATTTTCTTCTTGATATAATTGCAACTAGTCTTAATAACTCTATATATAACCAAACAATAGTAACTGTTAATCCAAGAGACAATGACCATTCATACTCTTTTCCTGCACCAGCACTAACTAGATTCGAAATATTATCAAAATCAATAAGTAAATATAATGCTGAAATTATACAGCTTACAACTACAATCCCCACATACATAGTGTATAATCCGCCAGTAAATCCACCAGAGAATAAAACAAGTATAAGCATTAACAAGCTTGCTCCGATTAATCCAAATAACATACTCATCATAAATCTTCTAAAAAACGTTCCAACTCTAATGATCCCTGTACTATATAATACAAGCATTGAGGCAAAAACACCAAAAGTTGCAGTTAATGCAATTCGTACGACATCTCCACCATATATATTTGCATATATAGCTGTAATAATCCCAAGAAATGCTCCTTCACAAAGTGCATAAATTATTGAAAATATCCATGCTATTGCAGGATTTTTATGTGCAACAATAACTGAAATAATTGCAATAATAGGTGCTGCAATTAATATAACTATCAACTGAGTAAAACTAGTAAACATTAGTTCCCACTCTGCTCCAATATACATAGCAACTAAAGCAATAATTGCGAGTAAGAATCCAGTTTTACTTGCTACCCCACTATATGTTGCTGAATATGAACTTTCATTACTAAAATCACCGTATTTAAATACCGGATTTGACGATCTAAATCTCATATAATATCACTCCTCAAATAAAATTATAACATTTTTGTTATTTTGTTTTGTGTAAAATTTGTGAATGTTAAAATAGTGTCATTTGTGAATTGTCAGGCAATTCCCCATAAGCATCTAACATTTCAAATTTTGTTGATAAAGATTTAGAAATACTAGTTCTTTCTAATACATCATCTTTTGATTTAAATGCTTTTTCATTTCTAGCATCCACAACAGATTTCGCTGCTTTATAACCAAGTCCATCAATTGCAATAAATGGTATTCTTAAAGACTTATTCTCTTCATCAATTTTAAATTCTCTTGCTAATGATTCATTGATATCTACTGGTGTAAATGTAAAACCACGAAGAACCATTTCTCTTGCTATTTCTAATACAGTATAAAGACGTTTTTCAGTCTCTTTAGCTGCATTACCTTTAAACTTTATTTCTTCCATACGTTTGTTTATTGTATACTCGTTTCCTTTTAATGCAAAAACATCAAAATCGCTTGCTCTTTTACTAAAATAAGCAGAATAGAATACAAGAGGTTTATATAGTTTAAACCATGCAATTCTGATTGCCATCATAACATATGCTGTTGCATGTGCTTTTGGAAACATATACTTAATCTTTCCACAACTCCAAATATACCATTCTGGTATTTTGTTCTCACGCATAATTAATTTGTAACCTTCCCATTCGCTTTGCATTTTTGATGGTTTACCTTTTCTAATAAACTCTGCTATTTCAAATGCTATATCATTCTTCAATCCACTATTTATCAAATAAACCATAATATCATCACGACAACCAATCACTTGATTAAAAGGAATTTTTCCAAATTTTGAGTTACTGCCAGTAACTAGCGATTTAGCATTATTTAACCAAACATCTGTACCATGTGATAATCCTGAAATTTTTACTACATCTGCAAATGTTTGAGGTCTAGAATCTGCTAACATGTCTCTAACAAAACTTGTACCCATTTCTGGAATTCCAAAACTTGCAACTTTACTTTCCAAATCATCATTTGTTAATCCAATTACTTCTGTTGAGTTTAAAAGTTTATATACTTTTGGGTCATCCATTGGGATATCTGTTGCTTCACTAAACGGAAAATCTTTAGGGTGTTCTTTTACATAATCCATTAAGAATCTAATCATAGTTGGATCATCATGTCCTAAAACATCTAATTTGAATAAATTATCCTCAAATGAATGATAATCAAAATGTGTTGTTCTCCATGAAGAAGTAATATCATCAGCTGGGTACTGCACTGGAGTTACATCATAAATATCTTTATATCCAGGAACAACAACTATTCCACCAGGATGTTGCCCAGTAGATCGTTTAACACCAGTAATTACTGAAGCTCTTCTTTCAATTTCTGCTTTTCTCATTTTTACATTTTTCTTTTCTAAAAATCCTCGAACATAACCAAATGCAGTTTTCTCAGCTACAGTTGATATTGTTCCGGCTCTAAATGTTCTATCATCACCAAAAATTTCTCGAATATAATCATGCACTACTGGTTGGTAATCACCAGAGAAGTTCAAGTCAATATCGGGTACTTTATCCCCTTTAAATCCTAAGAAAGTCTCGAATGGTATCGCATGTCCATCTTTACTCATTTCTTCTTGGCACATCGGGCAATTTTCCTTAGGTAAATCAAACCCACTTTCAGTTTTATCCAAAAGGACCTGTAATCGTTCTTCCTCACTTCTTATTCCATAATGAACCTTCTCTTCTGAAGTCATTTTAAATGACGAGAAATTACATTTAGGACAAACATAATGAGGTGGCATTGGATTAACTTCCGTAATATCCATTAATGTAGCAACTAAACTCGATCCAACACTCCCTCTACTACCAACTAAATATCCTTCATCAAGTGATTTCTTAACTAATAAATGTGATATATAGTATACAGTTGAGAATTTGTTCTCTGTTATTGATTTAATTTCTTTATCAATTCTATCTTTTACAATTTGAGGTACATTTAGTCCGTAAATTTCTTTCGATCTATCTGATACCATTTTAATTAATTTATTTTCAATTGAAGGAATTCCTTCAAGAGCTAAAAAATCATCAGTTGGAGCATATAATTCTGGTTTAAATGCTTTAACAAAATCAATCATATCACTTATTACAATTGTGTTAGTTACGACAATTTCTTTTGCCAAATCTTCTCCTAAGAATTCAAACTCTTTCAACATTTCCTCTGTAGTTCTAAAATATTGAGATGGAATATCACTATATCTAGCAAGCGGATGTCTTCCTCCACCCACAACAGGAGTTTGAACATATATGTCACGATACTTTTTATCTCTCTCTAAAATATGATGTACATCCCCAGTAGCTACAACTGGTATGTTAAGTTCTTTACCAACAGCGATAATTCTATCAAAAGCTCTTCTTATATTATCTAAGGCATTATCAGAATTTTCTTCAAAGTGGCTAAAATCACTTATTGGTTGTAATTCTAAGAAGTCATAATATTTAGCTTTTTCTAATAAATCCTCATAACTTTTATTAAGAGAAGTTTCAAAAAATGCACTATTCATACAACCGCTACCTACTAATATTCCTTCGCGGTGTTCCTCTAAAACACTTTTTAATAATCTAGCCTCTTTATAGAAATTTGTTGTATTTGCAATACTTGTTATTTTAAATAAATTTTTAAGTCCAGTTTCATTCTTAACCAAAAGATTTATATGTTTGCTAATCGCATGTCTATATCCTGTACTATTAAGAGAAAGTTTATTTAACTCATTAACATTTTGAATACCTTGCTTCCTTATATCTCTTATCATTGATGTAAAAATGTCACTAGTAGCTCTAGTATCATAAATTGCCCTATGGTGCTGAACCAAATCTACTTTAAAATATTTAGCAACCGCCTTTAAATTAAATCTCTTTAATACATCTCCATAACAGTTTCTAGCAAAAGAAAGCGTATCAATATTACACATTTCACCATCATACATATCATGATTTTTAAGTTCATTATAAATGAATCCCATATCAAATTGTGCATTATGTGCAACCATAATTGAGCCTTTTATAAATTGTTTGAATTCACCAATAATCATATCAATTGTTGGAGCAAGAGCTACATCACTTGATGTGATTGATGTTATTTTTGTTGTCAATTCAGAAATCGGTCTTTCAGGATTAATATATGTTTGAAACTCATCTAATATTTGACCATTTTTCACTCTAAGAGCAGCAATTTCTATAATCTTATCATCTACAACAGACAACCCAGTTGTCTCTATATCAAATACTGTATAAACTGCTTCATCTAGCTTTATATCAACAGGATTTTTTACAATTTCTAAATCCTCCTCATCAATAAAAGTAAACTCTGCCCCATATATTGGTTTAATAAGTCCGTCTTTTGTTGCTTTATAAAACTCTGGGAACGATTGAACATTACTATGATCAGTAACAGCAATTGCCTGATGTCCCCATTTTCTAGCTGTTTCAACATATTCTCCAATTGAATTAATTCCGTCAAGTGTAGACATTTTAGTGTGAACATGTAGTTCAACTCTTTTTTCTCTTTGCAAGTCAATTCTGTTGTCTTTTACAACTGAATTAGTCGTTCTTTCTAATACATTTGCCGTTATAGAAACTTCATCACTAAATTTATCAAACTGAGCAACACCTTTAACTTTTATAAGCATTCCAACTTTAGTTCCTTTGTGGAATTTTAATTCTACTGGATCCTTGATAAATTTTTTAACAAAAATACTATCTTCATCATCACTTACTATAAAAGTAAATAAGTCAGTTGTAGCGTTAATTCTTCGAGAATCTATCTTAGTTATTTCACCTTGAAAACTAAAAAAAGCAGAATCATTCATTGATTTATATTCAATTAATTCTGAATCTGATTTCGGTATATCAGTAATTGTATCTTTAACATTCCTAATTACCTTCTTATCATAACTAACAAAAGTAATTTCCGTAGGTGATGTCTCAACAATTTGTCTGACTTCATTACTAAATTTTTTATCCTGTTTTTCCATTCTATCTTTTATTAAAGGTCTTTCCTTACTTACACCAGTTGCAAGTCTTGCATCAAATCCAAGTTTCAATAATTCTGATTTTATCTCATACAATAAGTCATTAACAAAAGTTCCATCCTTAGGACACAAAACTTCAATTCTATTTCCTCTGCGTTCAATGTTAAAATCAAGAATCGCACTAAATCTTGGTTTTTTAGTTGCTAAAGATCGTAGTACAAAATCATAATAATCTTCTAGAAGTTCATCATCTTTCTTTTTATAAGTGATTAAATATTCACATTCTTTTAATCCTTTTATTCTTTTTGGTAAAGATGTCATTCTATTAGAAAAAACCTCAAAATCTTCTATATTGAGAGGTTTTTTAAATTCAATTTCAAAAAACCAACTATCGTCGGTTTTATCTACAGTAATTTCTTTTAATTTACCTTGATAAACATTAAATTTATCAGATAATTCTAGTTGTTCTAATAACTTTTTAAAATTGCCATTCATGTTGTCCACTCCATCATTCTTACTATGAATTATTATACCATAAATGGCTGTAATTCGCGTATACTAAATAAAAAAAGTAGATTAATATCTACTTTTTTCTTTAAAGTCAATTTTTACTTTTCCCTCTAGAATTTCCTCTAATGCAATCCCTACAGGTTTACTACAAATTGGGTCAATTGAAACATACTCTTCTTCTTTAATTATCTTTGCTCTTTTTGCTGATGCATAAGCTAATTTATATTTAGAGTCAATCTTTGTTAACAACTTGTCAATCGATGGATATCTTAATCCGTCTTTATTCATCATACTATTTAACCTCCAACATTTCTTTGTATTTATATATTGATCGTTCTGTTTTTGCATGTTCAGCTCTGATGATTGCAAGAATTCTATCAGCAGCATTTGTAACTTCATCGTTAACTACAATATAATCATATTTATGTGCAAGCGGAAACTCTCTCTCAGCTTTATCCATTCTCTTTTGAATGGTCTCTGGATTTTCAGTTCCTCTTCTTAATAATCTACGATATAAAGCTTCCTTGTTTGGAGGAGCAATAAAAACAAAAACTCCATCTTTTGCTTTTTCGCGTACTTGAAGTGCACCTTGAACTTCGATTTCGAGGACTACCTCTTTACCTAATTCAAGTTGTTCATCAACTTTATCTTTAGGTGTTCCATAATAATTCCCAACAAATTTCGCGTACTCTAAGAATTTATCATCTTCGATTCTTTGCATGAACTCCTCTTCAGTTACAAAGTAATAGTCTTCTCCATCTACTTCGCCTTCTCTAGGTTTTCTTGTCGTCATCGATATTGAATAAACTAAGTCATGTCCTTCTAATTCAAACAATGCTTTCCTTACAGTTCCTTTTCCAACCCCTGAAGGGCCACTAATTACAACTAATAATCCACGTTCGTTGAGTTTCATCTATGAATGTCCCTCCTTCATAAATATATAATTAACTTATATCATAACATTTAAAGTGATAAATTGTAAGTATTTACCGCATTTTTTTTTATTTATTCCACAATATGTTATAATTTAACCGGTGATAATTATGAGCTTTGATGGAAATGTATTAAGAAAATTGACTAATGAGATAAATAATGAAATAACAACTGGTAGAATTAACAAAATCTATCAGCTTTCTAAGTATGACTTAATACTTCTTGTTAATACTCATACAGGTAAAAAACAACTGCTTATATCTAGTTCACCTAGCTATGCAAGAATTCATATTTCAACAATTAAATATGAGAAACCGACCAATCCACCAACTTTCTGTATGTTTTTACGAAAACATTTAGAAAGCGGAATTATTGAAGAAGTATTTCAAGTAGAAAATGATCGGATTATTGTTATTAAAGTTCGAAAAAGAAATGAACTTGGTGATATGACTCAAAAGAAACTAATTTTCGAAGCCATGGGTAGACATTCAAATCTTATAATTGTCGATGAAAATAACAAAATCTTAGAAGCAATAAAACATAATATGCCTTTTGATGGAAAAGAAAGAACAATTTTCCCAGGTGCTATCTATGAATATCCAAGTGATAGTAAGATAAATCCATATAACATTGAAAAAAGAGAAGAGTTTTTAAATAATCCAGAAAACTATAATGAAAAAACCATTCAAAATTCTTTCCAAGGTTTTTCTCCACTAATTGCAAGAGAGATAATGTTTAGATTTGAAAAAGATTTAACACCTATAAAACAAGTATTTAATGATATTCTAATCGAATCAAATCCTGTTATTTATATTGGAAAAAGAGATTCATTTTATTATACAATCCTCAAACACAAGCATGATCAATATAAAGAATTTGATTCAATGAATAGTCTAATTGACAGATTTTATTATGATCGAGACAAAATAGATATCATCAAACAAAAGTCAAAAGATTATGTGAAGTTTGTCAAAAATGCAATCAGTAGACTAAAAACTAAAATCGAGAAACTACATAAAGATTTAGCTAATACAAATACAAGAGATACATTCAAGAGAAAAGGTGAGTTTATACAAGCTAATCTTTATAATCTTAAAAAGGGAGATACACTCCTTAAATGTCTTGATTACTATGAAAACAAAGATATAGAGATAGTATTAGACCCTAAAAAAACTCCAGTTGAAAATAGTGAGAAGTTCTTCAAAAAATATAAAAAACTAAAAACTTCAATTCCATATATTAATAGACAAATCAAAGAGGCTACTATGGAGCTAAAATATTTTGATGAGCTTTTACATCAAATTGAGAATGCATCACTAAAAGACATTGAAGAAATTAAGCAAGAACTAGAAGACAAAAAATATATCAAACAAAAAACAAAAGCTAAGAAAAGAAATAAACGACCAAACTACGATACTTATATTGATGCGGATGGCATTGAAATCCTTGTTGGTAAAAATAATATTCAAAATGAATATATTTCACATAAGCTAGCAAAACATAACGAAGTATGGTTTCATGTTAAAAATGCTCCAGGTAGTCACGTTGTTGCTAGAGCGCAATTCCCGTTATCTGAAACTACAATAAGAACTGCATCTCAGCTAGCTGCATACTTCTCAAAAATGAAAACTTCTAGTAGTGTCCCTGTTGATTACTTAGAAACTAGATATCTAAAAAAAGTTCCTGGTAAAATAAACAGCTTTGTGACATATACTAAGAACAAAACAATGTATATTGATCCAGATGAAGAATTCATACTAAATCTAAAGAAAAAATAAAAACTCCAAATAATTTGGAGTTTTTTTTATTTACTGTCCTTTATTAAACACTTCTTCTTTTACTAATGTAATAAATTCCTCTACATCCACAGTAGTTTGTTCTTGTTTACCATATCTTCTAAAAGTAACTTTATTATCATTAACTTCGTTATCTCCAACAACTAATTGGAACGGAATTTTAAGTGTTTGTGCATCTCTAATCTTATATCCTAATTTTTCTTCTCTCATATCAAGTTCACTTCTTAAGTCATGATCAATAAATAAATCATTTAACTTTTTAGCATACGCTCCATGAACATCTAAAGATACAGGAATGATTTTCATTTGCACTGGTGCTAGCCAAGTTGGGAATGCACCTTTGTATTGTTCTAAAAGAATAGACATTAATCTTTCCCAAGTTGAGATAAATCCTCTATGGATAACTACTGGGCGATGTTTTTCTCCATCACTACCAATATAAGTTAAATCAAATCTTTCAGGTAATAAGAAATCAAGTTGAACTGTACTCATAGTTATAACATGCCCCATCGCAGTTCTAACTTGAATATCAATTTTCGGACCATAGAATGCAGCTTCACCTTTCATAGGAGTATACTCAATGTTTTCTTCAGCTAAGATTTCAAACATCATTTTTTCTGCCATATCCCATAGTTCATCATTTTTATGGAATTTTCCTTTTTTATCATCACGAAGTGCAAGCTCAATATATTCTATCTCTAACCCTAAAGCTTTAATTGCATCAAGGATTAAATAATATGCATCTTTCACTTCTTGTTTGATTTGATCTTTTCTTACAAAAAGATGTGCATCTGTTAAAGTCATTGCACGTACTCTTTCAAGTCCTGTCAATGAACCACTAGCTTCATAACGATGCTGTGTTACTATTTCTGCATATCTGATTGGTAAATCACGGTAACTTCTTAAATCAGATTTATATACAAGCATATGATGAGGACAACTCATAGGTCTTAAAACAAAAGTTTCTCCATCTCTTTCCATTACTGGGAACATGTTTTCTCTATAATTATCCCAGTGTCCACTCATTTCATATAATTTTTTAGTTCCAAGAATTGGTGTAGATACATGTTGGTATCCAGCTTTACGTTCTACTTTATATACCCAGTCTTCTAATACTTTTCTAACAGTATAACCATTAGGCAACCACATAGCAAGGCCTTGACCTGCATCATTGTTTAGTTCAAATATTTTTAATTCTTTACCAAGTTTTCGATGGTCTCTTTCTTTTCTTTCTTCAAGTACTTTTAAATGATTTTTCAAATCATCTTCACTAAACCAAGCAGTTCCATAAATTCTTTGAAGTTGTTCTCTTTTTGAGTCACCTCTCCAGTATGCACCAGCAAGAGCAAGTAATTTAAAGAAACGAACATTTTTAGTACTTCCTATATGTCCACCTTTACATAAATCAGTAAATTCTCCTTGGTTATATAAACTAATAATCTCACCTTCAGGCAAGTCACTTATTAATTCAACTTTATATTTATCATCTTTAAAGAATTCTAAAGCTTCCTCTTTAGGTAATTCACTTCTAGTTATAACAACTTGTTCTTGAGAAATTCTTTTCATCATTTTCTCAATTTTAACTAAGTCTTCTTCCTTGATAGGTTCTCCAGCATCAATATCATAATAGAACCCTTCTCTAATTGCAGGTCCAACACCAAATTTAGCATTTGGGAATAATCTTTTTACTGCTTGAGCAAGTAAATGTGCAGCACTATGATTTAGCACTTCAAATGCTTCTTGATCAGTTTTAGTAACAATCTTAATTTCTGCATCTTCTAAAATAGGTCTGTTTAAATCATACAGTTCCCCATTTACATATCCAGCCACACTAGCTTTTCTTAAACCTGAGGAAATGCTTCCAGCAATTCCTTCAATTGAAATTCCTTGTTCAAACTCTTTACTGTTTCCATCTGGAAATAAAATTTTAATCATATTAAACCCTCTTTTCTCTATAAAAATAAAAAAATCGCCCTTAAAATTAAGGGCGAATTACATCCGCGGTACCACCTTGGTTCTAGATTTCTCTAGCTCTCTTACTATAACGCTAGCTGGCGGGATTCTTTTTCAAGTCCTACTTCAAGGTAGTAATCTATACTTATTAATAGTAGTTTTCACCAACACTACTTCTCTATAAATTAATAGGGTATAAATATTGTCCTTTTCACTGTATTTATAATTTATTATACTACTTACTTAAAGATTGTCAATTACTTAAGTTGAAATTCAGTAGTTAATGAACTTATTCTAGCTGCAATTCTTGCTGCTTTTAACTGAGATGCAGTTTGATTATTATCCTGCATATTTCTTGCTAAGTCCTTAATTGATAAATTTGATGAGAAGAATGTTGGTTTTTCATCAAGTAATCGATATTGTAAAATCGGACCTAAAACCTCGTCTCTAATCCAAGCACTATTACTTTCTCCACCAATATCATCAAGCATTAATATGTCAGCTTGTTTCATCTTGTTAATAAGTGTTTCTAAAGTATTGTTACCAATCGAAGATTTAAACTCTCTAACTAAATCAGGGAAATAAGCCAATACAACTTGATATCCTTTTTTAGTCAACTCTTTTGCGATTACAGCTAGAGTATATGTTTTTCCTCTTTGATATTCTCCATGAATATACATTCCATTTAGTTTTTCTCCAGTAGGATACAAACTAATAAATCTCATCATATAGTTATAAATTGATATTCTAGATTCTGTATTAACATCATAATCTGTAATATCGGCATTAAGAATCATTTTAGGCATATATAATGAATCAATTAAAGCATCTTTTTTATGTTGCTCATTACGATGTCTTAAAAATTTACATTCTCTGTAAAAAGTTTTAATCCTGTTATTTTCATATGCAAGATGTGGTCTTAATCCAGTTGCATCCTGTGTACATTTGTTTAATCCTTCACAATCAATACATTTTTCATTCTCATTTTTAAAACTAAATAGTCTTGATAAATTATTTTCTATTTCATCAGATGAAAGATCATTATCAATGAAGAAGTTTCTCAAATATAAAACTTCTGATAATTCATCAATAACTTCATCTTTATTTACTTTTTTATATCTAAACTCCATATTTTTCATTATTTCACCTACAGTTTATCCATATAAGACTTTAACCAATCAGGTTCAATATCTTTTGGAATTTCATTTTTTGAATATCTTTTTGGTTTTTGATTGTTTTGTCTGTTTTTCACAAATTTAATAGCATCATCCATATTTGTTAGTTTATTTCTTTGCCATTCAATAGCAACTTTTTCAAAATATCCATATGTAGGAAAACTTCCTGTTTGTCCAATTACATAAACAATTAAAAAGTTTACAAGCTCAACACTTAGACCAACATTATCAAGTAGTTGTTCTACAATTCTAAGTTCTGAGGTAGATGGTTTTGAATTGAATAAGAATTCAATGATATGACGAGGATTCTCTGTTTTACAGTATTTAAGTATTTCATCTCGTGATAAGTCTTCAGTACCCTTGTGTTTCCCTTTTTCCTGCAATACTAAATCATTTGTTTTATTATCAAACTGGAACCAAAACCTAGCTCTTTTACTAAGCATATCAAAATCAACATTTTTATCTTTATCTACTGCATCCATAAATACTTTTTGCATTTCAAATTCATCTAAGTCATAAACATAAGATAAACTTTGTATTTTATCTTTTATTCTCTTCGTTATTTTACGATGATCTACAAAGTTTTTAGATAACCCTTCAAAGAATACATCGAAGTCAAACTCATGATTAATAGTTATGCAAGATTTTGATCTTGATATGAAATCCTCTGAGACTTCAATTTTACTTTTTGAAGTACTAAATACCTCATCAAAATTAGTAGTTATATTTTTAAATCCTGACTTTTCAAAAGACGATAATTTAAATAAGTTAATTAACTCATCAAAATTAGTTCTTCCAACTTTAGTAAAAAGATACGGCCCTAAAATACCAGCTTTTATAAATTCTTCAGCTGATAATGGTGCTTTTAACTCATATAAATATAGATTATCATTTTGATAAACAACTAATAACCCAATAGCTTCTAGTTTTTTTCTAATGGCGATAAATTCGATAGGTGAAATGCTAAGTAAATCAAATATCTTACTATGATTATATTCTGGAGTACCAAGTCTTGAGCGATCAATAAGTGCCCAAAAAGTTAAATATAAACTAAAAGCATCAGAACCAATTAGCGGCTGATAAAGTAATGTAACAACATTACGTTCATCTACATCTATATTCTGATATGTTACTAGTTTAAATTTATCAGCTCTTGTAAACTCCATAGTATCCTCCTAAGGATGCAATCCTGCACCTTTAAATTGTAATTTATCTTTTAATTCTTCATACAAAGCTGTAATTAACTTTCTTGGTTTAAAAAAACCAATAGGTCTATAACTTTGAACTTTTACATCCACAGCTGATTCAAGTGGCGTTACTTGAATAATAGAAATCATCATGTGATATGCTCTAGTTTGAAGATAAATCTCACCATGCGTATCATTGATATCTCTTACTCCAATATCATTAGCCTCAGCATATTTTATAATTGCTTCCTTTGTTTTTGTATAACCACAACGAAAATATCTAGTTTTAAATTCTCTTCTAGGGTGGTTTTCTCTTGTTTCTTCAGTATTACTAATAAAGTCCAATAAACCCATTATAGCACCTCAATTTCCTTCATAATTCTTAAAAAATCTTTCTTTGTTTCAATGATAGATTTTGAATTATCTATTAAGAAATCTGCTCTTTCAATTTTTTCATCAAGTGACATTTGTGAATCTATCTTAGAAAGTGCATATTCTTCAGTTATTATATCTCGATCGATCAATCTCATAAGTTGATTCTCTTTTGTTGTATACACAACAATAACTTTATCAACTACTTCATCAAATTTTGATTCAAATAATAAAGGTACATCAACAATTACAATCTTTTTATCATCAGATTTATATCCTTCTAAATCGTGAAGAACAATTTCTCTAACCTTAGGATGAATAATATTATTTAATTCATCTCTTTTTTCTTTGTCTCTAAAAATAACTTCAGCTAATTTCTTACGACTGATTTCATTATTTGTTAGGATAATACTTACTGGAAATTTCTCAAGGACTTCATCATAGGCTTTAGTTCCTACTTTTAATATGTCTCTAGCGATTAAATCAGTATCAATTACTGGTATTCCATGTTCTGAGAACATCTTTGAGACAGTTGATTTTCCTGTAGCAATTCCACCTGTTAATCCAATTACCAACATTTCTCTCACCTCCAAATATAAAATAAACCTTTGTTAAATTCTACCATAAGTGGCCCGAAAAGAGAAAAGGTTAATTAAAGTTCTTTTTGACAACTTGGACAGTAATAAGTACCTCGTCCATTTACCTTAGTTTTTAATATTTCTGTATTACAAACCAAACATGAATCTCCTTGTTTTGTATGTACAAATAATTCATTTTGAAACCTACCTGTTACTCCAAGACTTGATGTGTAACTTCTTATCGTAGTCCCACCTAATTTAACTGCTTTGTTAAGAACTTTAACAGAGTTTTTAACCAACCTTTTATAATCAGCTAACTCAAATGAGTTTGCTTTTAAAGTAGGGTGTATTTTCGATAAAAATAGTACTTCATCAACATAAATATTTCCAAGACCTGCAATAATTGTTTGATCCAGTAATGCTGATTTTATAGCTATCGATTTTTTACTTAATTTATCCATTAAGTATTTTCCTGTCATCTCTTTTTCAAAAGGTTCATAACCTATCTTTGAAACTGGTGATTTGTCATAAACATCATTAATATCATAAAGATCCATAGTTCCAAATTTTCTAGTATCATTGTATCTTAGTGTTTTTCCATCTGTAAAATAAAATATAACGTGTTCGTGTTTTTCTTTTTTCTCATCTAAGTCCTTAAAGAAATACTTACCTTCCATTCGTAAATGAGATATTAGCGCAGTCCCCTCAAAATTAAAAATTAAGTATTTACCATAACGATCAATATCAATGATTTTTTTACCGATTAAAGCTTTTTTAAATTCATCAACTTCTCGATTTCTAATCATTTTTTCATAATAAACATCGATGTCTCTAATTTCTTTTCCAACTATTAAAGTTTTTAAAGTATTTCTAACAGTTTCGACCTCTGGAAGTTCTGGCATTATTTTGTTCTCCATTCGTTAAAATGGATTCTCGATTCATCAAATTTAACAATGACTTCTCTTTGCTTTGCAGGATGTCCAATTGCTATAATCGCAAATGGGTGAGCAGTTCCTGTAATATTCAAAACTTTCTCAATATGATTTACCCTGTCTTCTAACGGGTACACACCAATCCAAACTGCTCCAAGATTTTGGTTTGTAACCTCTAATAATATATTTTGTGTCGCAGCACTTAAATCCTGAACTCTAAAATGAGGAGATTTATCACTTTCTAAAATCATTGGAATTATCGCAGCAGGTGCATCTTTAAGCATCCATGCTCCTTTGCTTGTTTCTGATAACTCATCAAGTAACTTTCTATCATCAACAACAATGAATTCCCATGGTTGCTGATTATTAGCACTAGGTGCTTGCATCCCTGATTTTAATAACTTGAGAATTGTTTCTTTAGAAACTAATTCATCAGTATAACTTCTTATACTATTTCTTTTCATTATTAAACTCATTATTGTTCTCCTTCCGGATTTACATGTACAACAACATGCGTTATTTTTTCACTAGCATATAGTATTCTACTAACTTCTTTAGCAATATCATGACCTTCTTTAACTGTCAAATCCCCATTAAGACTAATATCAACTAGGATTTGATAATAAGGTCCAAATGCAACCATATCCATATGATCTACATCAATAACTCCTTTGACACTTTTTATCATTTTTCTATAAGGTTCACTAATTTCTTTTTTAACTGCTTTCCCTTGTAGTGAAACAATAGCTTGGTAGATAATCTCAACTGCTATTTTTATAATAAATAGTGATATTACAATAGAAGCAATTTTATCTCCTTTTAAAAGGAAAGCAATATTAAATCTATTTCCTATTAAGACAGATACAATACCAAAAATAACAACAAAACTACTAATTACATCAGTTAAAGACTCTTTACCTGAGGCAAAAATAATTTCACTATCAATCTCTTTACCTGTTCTTATCAAATATCTAGCTAAAACTAACTTCGCTAATATAACAGCTAATACAACAATTAGTGAATATATACTAGGTATTTTTACAACCTCATCCCATTTATTGATTATTTCTCTACCTAGGTTAATGGCTATTGTTAAAATTGATATCCCAAGAATAAAACTTAGTACATACTCAAATTTACCATGCCCAAAAGGATGATCATCATCAGCCGGTTTTAAAGAATGTTTTATTCCTAATATTACAAAGATATCACTTAATAAATCACTGATACTATGTACACCATCAGCAATCAAAGCAACACTCCCAAAAATAACACCAAAAATAATTTTGATAATTACTAAGAAGATATTAACAATAAAACTTCTCATCATAATGTTTTGCATACTCATAAAATCACCTACTTTGTTTCGTATAAATTATCTCCAAATGCCTGATCTACAAGTAAAGGAACCTTTAAATCAACACAGTTTTCCATAACTTCTTTAACCAGTTTTTCCATAATTTCAATCTCATCTTTATCAACATCAAATATCAATTCATCATGTATTTGTAATAATAATTTAGATTTTAACTTTCGCTCTTTTAATTCTTTATCTATTTCAATCATTGCAATCTTAATAATATCAGCAGCACTACCTTGAATAGGTGCATTCATTGCATTTCTTTTACCGCCTTCACGTTGCATATATACAGAACTTTTTAATTCTGGTAAATATCTTCTTCTATTATATAAAGTCTCTGCATAACCCGTATTCATTGCGTTCTCGATAACTGTATCCATAAATACTTTTATTCCAGGAAAAGTCTCATAGTATTTTTTAATAAAACGATCAGCATCTTTTGGAGATATATTTATTTCTTCACTTAATCCCCAAGATGATTGCCCATATATAATCCCAAAGTTAACAGCTTTTGCCTGTCTTCTTTCTAAAGAAGTAATCTCTTCTTTATCAAAAATCTGTTGTGCTGTTTTGGTATGTATATCCTCTTTATTTTTAAACGCTTCAATAAGAACCAATTCATTCGCCATATCGGCTAAAACTCTTAATTCTATCTGCGAATAATCCGCAGCTAGTAGTTTATTACCTTTTGTTGGAGTAAATACTTTTCTTATTAACCTACCTTCTTCATATCTAATCGGGATATTTTGAAGATTAGGTTCAACACTTGAAAGTCTACCTGTAGAAGTAAAAGCTTGACGGTAAATAGTATGAATCTTACCATCGCTTAAAACTGCATTCTCAAGTCCTACTACATATGTTGAATATAATTTTGTTAAAGTTCTATAACTCATTATCTTTTCAACAATTGGGTGATGAGATACTAATTTATTAAGGATATCTACGTTTGTTGAATATCCAGTTTTAGTTTTTTTAGCAAAAGGCAACTGAAGTTTATCAAACAAAATTTCTCCTAATTGCTTTGGACTCGAGATATTAAACTCTACACCAGCAAGTTCAATAATTTCATCTGTTAAAACATCAATTTTATTTTTTAACTCAACATTTGTTTTTTGAAGCATTTTAATATCAACATCAATACCGGTATGCTCCATATCAGCTAATACACTAGCCAAAGGCAACTCAATATCATAAAATAATTTATACTGTTTGTTGTCTTTTAATTGTTTGATTAATCCTGATTTTAATTCACTTGTAGCAAACGCTTTTTTTGCAGCATAAGTTGCATATTTATCAAGCTCAGGAATACTGTATTTTGCACCTTTTTGATATACTTCTTCGACATAAGAAACATCATCGTAATCAAAGTTAGAAACAATAACTCTAAAGTCTTCTTTTGTATTACTAGGGTTTAATATATAAGCTGCAAGCAATAAATCAAACTCAATACCAAATAAGTAATACCCTTGGTTAGCTAATATTACTTTTGTTCTTTTAACATCAAAAATATTCTTCTTGATATATGGATCACCAAGGAACATTTGGAAAGACAATGATTCATGCAATAAATCAAACTTTACAAAGAAGTTCCCCTTTTTATTTGTTATCCCAAATCCAAGAGGAGTTGCCTCATGATAATACGTATTAAAAGATTCTAAAACAATAAACGAATCATCTAACAAAATATCTTCTAACTCATATATATCTTTAACAAGGGTATATGTGAATTCTGATTTTGGTTTTACCCTAGTCTTATTCAATTTTTTAATTAAACTATGAAGTTCCAATTCTTGATAAAACTCCACCATTTCATCCTCATTAGTGCCTTTATATTCGATATCAACTAGATCAAACTCAAGATCAACATCAGTTTTGATTGTCGCTATTTGTTTACATAAAACAGCTCCTTCAAAATGTTCTCTAATTCGTTCACCAAGTTTACCTTTGATCGTATCTTTAATTGCTAAAACACCTTCTAATGTTTCACTTGCAGCTAATAGCTTAACAGCTGTTTTTTCACCAACACCAGGTATTCCAGGAAGATTATCAGATGCATCCCCCATTAAACCTTTTAAATCGGTAATTTGGTTTGGTCTAACCCCCATTGATTCAAGTAAAAACTCAGGTGTATAACTTACATAATTTTGCATTCCTTTTTTACTAGCACGCAGTGATACTTTATCATTTACAAGTTGCAGTAAATCTTTATCATTACTAATTATTTCAATCTCATCAAATTCATCATAATACTTTGTTGCATAAGTACCAATAATATCGTCAGCTTCAATTAACTCTAATTCACTTTGTTTCACACCAAGCACATCTAAACTTTTACGAATATTACCTAATTGACTTCTAAATTCTTCAGGCATTAGCTTTCTACCTGCTTTATAATCAGGGAAGTCTTTATGTCTAAATGTTTGAGATCCTTTATCAAATGCAACTAATATATGGGTAAATTCTTCATTTAGTACAGAGTTCATCATATTTACAAAACCAAATACAGCATTTGTATATTCACCCTTAGAGTTTTGCATCAAATTACCACTATAAGCCGTTCCATAGTAAGCTCTATACATAATATTAGAGCCATCAATTAAAAATAATTTCTTCATCTATAAACACCTCGTTCACTTATCCTATTTTATCACAAAAACGCCTTAAAATAAAAAAAATACTCATATAAATGAGTATTTTATGTTATTACTTTTGTAGATAATTAACAATATCTGATACAAGTCTAATTTTTGAAGCTTCACTATCGTCTATTTCAACGCTAAAAGCTTCTTCAACAGCCATAATTAATTCAATGGCATCAAGTGAATCAGCACCTAGGTCATCTGTTAAATTTGAATCCAATTTAAAAGTATCTTCCTCAATACCTAATTCCTCTGCAATAATATCTCTAACTTTTTCAAAAACCATAGTTTCACTCCTTATAAATTTAATTATTACTATTGTATTATGTAAACGTTTTTTTGTCAATAGTAAAGGGCTTTATATAAAAAAAGATGACATGAGTCATCTTTTTACTTTTTATTGTTCTTTTTATAAATATTTACAAGTCCTTTTAATAGTAATAACTCATCAAAAACATACTCACTAGGTAACAATTCTTTAATGAATCTAGATGTACCACCTGTGATGATTACTTTAGGATCGCAATTGTGTTGTTTTTTAATTTCATCAACAACACCTTTTACCATTGTACTATGTCCATATAACAATCCTGAATTTAAACAATCAACAGTATTTCCACCAAGAACATTTAACGGTGTTTTAAATTCAAATTGATTTAACTGTGAAGCACTTTTAGTTATCGCATTTCTTTGTGTTACTAATCCAGCTGTAATTGCTACACCTTTAATTATCTTTTTCTCAATAAATGTAAATGTAGTTGCAGTACCCATATCAACAACAATTGCTGTTTCAGCATACTCGTTAATAACAGCATTTGAAGACGAAACTAAATCTGCACCAGCTTCTTTTGGATTATCTGCAATGATTCTCACTCCAGTTTTAACACCTGGTCCAACAAAAATTGGTACTATATTTAAATATTTAATAGCTAAATTTTTAAGAATTATATTTAATTCTGGAACCACACTAGAAATAATCATTCCGGTAGCACCTTCTATAATATCCTTTAACAATACATAATACTCATCAATTGATTTTGTCGTATCTGTGTTAAATCGAAATGGAACTCCGATTTCTGTTTCATACTTTGATACTACAATATTTGAGTTTCCAATATCAATTAATATAATCATCCAATCACTCCCTAATAATTATTTGCTTCTTTAAATTCTTTTACCCTTAAAGCAATTGGTGTAACAATTGCTGCAGCTAATGATACTTCAATCAACATGTTCCAAGATAACAATACAAGAATCAAGCTTTTTAATGTTTCATCACCAATTACATCAATTAATGCGTCTGGCATTAAGAAGAATACATAAAGCATTGATAATACTAGTACAGTGTGTACAAGTGTTGAAAGTATAGCAGTTAGCGAAATACTAATTCCTGGATTCTTAATTGCCTTACTTAACCCTGAATAAATCAGATATGTAAAGAAACCAAATAAAATTCTAGGTAATACTGATACTAATGGATTTAAAAAGAATACTGCTGTTGGACCTCCGTAGATGGCCGCAGCTGAGATACTTCCTATCCCAAAAATTAATCCAAGAGTTATTGCAACTCTTCTTCCCCCAAAGATAGCTCCAATAATTACTGGAATGTGGACGATTGTAAATTCAATTCCTGAATTGAACCTAATAAATCCCCATTGTCCCCATGGTGAGGGTACTAAACTTAGGAACAAAATCATTGCTCCAAAAACTCCTGCTAGAGTCATTTCTCTTACTCTGTCATTTTTCATTTTTCTCTCCTTTTTAGGCCTTTACAGGTCCCGTAATTTGATCTATGTTTAATTTCTATTAAACGTTTCTTTTGATTTCAGCAACTTTATCATTATTTAACATTTTGATAATAGTGTATACCATTTTTTTAACTTCTTGGTAATCATCACTACTAATCATTGAAGTTGTTGAATGGATATAACGTGCTGGCATTCCAATTGTAGCTACTAATACACCGTTTCTTGAGAGTTGCACTTTAGCTGCATCAGTTCCACCCATTGATTTGTAATATTGAAACTTAATATTGTTTTTCTCTGCTTCTTCTATAATAAACTTTTTCATACCTTGGTGCATGATTGCACTCGGGTCATAAAATCTTAATAAGAATCCCTCACCTATATTACCACTAATATCATCTCCACCAAAAGAATCTGCACATGGTGAACAATCAACTGCGATAAAAACATCCGGTTTAACAAGGTTTGCTGCTGTTTGTGCTCCTCTTAATCCAACTTCTTCTTGAACAGTAGCACCAACATATAACTCACAATCAATATCTTCTTTTTTAATATCTCTTGCAATTTCTAAACTCATTCCACATCCAAAACGATCATCCCATGCTTTACTAAAGAACTTTTTACCATCTTTAGATACAGTATAGTTATTATGAGGGATTACTTGTTGTCCAATTTTAACTCCAAGTTCAACTGCGTGTTCTTTATTATCAGCACCGATGTCAATTAATAAATCAGTGAATTTTAACTCTTTTGGCGCTTCTTTGCTTCCTCTAGTTAAATGTGGAGGTTTTGATGCTGTAACACCAGGTATAACTTCTAAATCATCAGTATAGATATTAAAATGCTGTGATAAGAACACATTCCCATGTACTCCTCCTAAATTAGTAATCTTTACTAATCCAGTTTTATCAATACCAGTAACAATTGCTCCAACTTCATCCATATGTCCGGCAACCATTAATTTTGGACCTTTTGATCCTTTATTAATAACTCCAAAGATAGATCCTAAACGATCTTCAATTATTTCTTCAACGAAAGGTTCTAAGTTTTTTCTCATATAATCTCTTACAGGTTTTTCAAAACTAGGTGCTCCAGGTAAATCTACTAAATCACGATATAATTTATCCATTGTTATCCTCCTTGAATGTTGCTGTTAGTTTATTTATTTTGTTTCCTAATTTACTAAATCTTTCTTCAAACTCAGTCATAATGTTACCTTCATAATCACTATTATGTAAATCATAATTAACATACTTCATATCCATTGGATAATTCAGTACTTCATCAACAGAATAATCAAAAAGAGGTTTATTATCAGTTTTAAAATGCAATTCTTTTCCTTTAATCAAAAGCTTTTCATACATCGATAAAAATCTTTTATTTGTTAATCTTCTTTTAGCATGTCGATCTTTCGGCCACGGATCTGAAAAATTCAAATAGATTCGATCGATTAAATGATGATCAAAGATCACACTTAAATCAGTAGCATCAGTTCTTATAAGCATTAAATTAGGTAATGGATTATCGATTACCTTTTCTAAAGCTCTAACTATAACACTATCAAATCGTTCAACACCAATATAATTAATGTCCTTATTATTTTCTGCTAGAGTATATATGAATTGTCCTTTACCCATTCCAATTTCAAGCTGGATTGGATTATCATTCTTAAAAAGAGATTTTAAATCAATAAATTCATTATCTAAGTTATCAATTATGTATTCTCTGTGTTTCGCTATTAAATCTTTAGCACCATGTACTTTTCTTAATCTCATACTATCACCATTCACATTATAACAAATATAATAAATATTTAAACAAAAAAGACTCAATCAAAAATAAATTTATTGAGTCTTGTTTTTCTATTTCTTTATATAGTACCCTAATCCAACTGTTTTTGGCCCTGCATGAGCTCCAACTACAGCAGTTAAAGGTAAAGATATAACATCTTTTAACCTAGAATCAGCATCCATTAATCTCTTTTTAATATACTCACTAGTTTCAGCGTTATTAGCGTGAATAATAAACGGTAATGCATTCTTTCCTCTAGTCTCAGCATGATAAAGTTCAATTAACTTTTCTACAGCTTTTTTAAAGGTACGAATTTTTTCAACAGTATCCACTTCACCATCTTCAATTGTTAAAACAGGCTTAATCTTCAAAGCATTACCAATAAACCCACTTGCATTACCAATTCTACCGTTTTTAACAAGGTAAGTTAAAGTATTAACCGCAAAATAAATACGATTATTTTCTTTGATATAGTTAAGAGTATCAAAGATTTCTTCAAAATCTTTTCCCTCTTCAATCATTTTTGATGCTTCAAGCGCCATAAGTGCTTCAGGATAAGCTAGAGTTTTTGAATCGAATACTTTTACTTCCAAAGCATCAACCTCGTTAGAAGCCATAATTGCAGCGTTGTATATCCCACTCATTTTTTTAGATATTGAAATAACAATTGCCTTAGTATATCCTTCTTTCACTAAATCCTCATACATTTCAACCATTTTACCAACTGGATAATAACTACTCCTAGGAAAAATGCTTTTATCTTCTTCTAATCTTTTATAAAAATCATCAGCACTAATATCAACATAATCTAAATATGTCTCATCTCCTAAATGTAGCGCTGATCTAAACGTTTTAATATCATATGGATGATCAATATAATCAAGGCAAGCATTAGAACATGCTATAACCGCTATTTTTTTCTTCATTTTCATCATTCCTTTCAAATCTATTATATCAAAAAAATAATTAATTTCACATAAAAAATACAGATTAGAACTCTAACCTATATTTCGTTTATTTAGTTAACTGATAAATTGCTTCCATGTAGATTGCTGTACCTTTAAGTAAGTCCTCAACATAGATATGTTCATCAACCTGATGAGCTACATCTTCTCTTCCTGGCATCGCTGGTCCAAAAGCAACTGCTTTTGAAAGAGCTCTGGAGTAAGTACCTCCACCAATTGTCATTAATTTAGTTTCTGTATCACCAGTATATTTAATATAAGCATCATGTAATGTTTTTACTAAATCATCATCTTTGCTTACATAATGAACAGGCATATCACTATTTACTTTGTATTTAAAGTGATATTTAATCACCGACGCATTTAAATTAATAAAAGCACTATCTTTATCCCATCCAATAGGATAACGGCAGTTAACACCAATTTTGAACGTTTTTTTACTATACTTAAATACACCAGGATTCATCGTGAAATCTTTCATTTCATTATCAAAATAATTAATATTTAATTTATCTCCTAAATGATCAAAAGCAAGATATTCAATAATGTACTTAATAAAATCATTTTCAATATTTTCATTTAAAAAAGTAGCTAATACAAATGCAGCATTTAATCCTAAACTTGGTTGCATTGCATGTGATCTTTTTCCATATACAATATATTTGCCATTTTTATATTCACCTTTGAACCCATTATAAGATAAAAAGGATTTAAATTCACTTTGTAAATCGATACTTAACGTACAAGTTGCTTTATCAGGAACTACATTTAATCTTTCACCAGAATTGAACGTTAATAGTTTTGTATCTAACGTTTTACCAGTAATATCAAATGATAGAATTCCTTTTTCAGCATATATTAATGGGAAACAAGCATCAGGTGCAAAACCAATTTCTGGCATTTCTTCTGTTTTAAAGTATTCTGCAATACCTCTCCATGCTGTTTCTTCATCAGTACCCAATATTATTCTAATTCTTTTATTAGGCATAAACCCAGATTCTTTTAATAATTTTAGAGCAAAATATGCGGCCATAGTTGGACCTTTATCATCTTGAGAACCTCTAGCATATAATTTACCATCACGAACAACTGGGTTAAACGGACCATGTGTCCACCCTTTACCAGTAGGTACAACATCTAAATGGCAAAGTACACCAAGTATCTCTTTCCCTTTTCCATATTCAATATGTGCAGCATAATTATTAACATTCTTCGTAATAAACCCATCATCTTTTGCTAAGTCTAGCATAAATTCCAAACTATCTTGGATGTCTTTCCCAAAAGGAAATTCATTATCGGGATTAAACTCTTTTAAAACACTTGGAAACTTTAATAGTTCGATAGTTTTGTTAAGTATAAGATCTTTATTTTGCAATACTAATTCATAAAAATCCATATAATCACCCTCTCTAGTTATATACATTACCATTAACGTAAACCTTTGACAATACTATTTTACACTTTAACGTGGCAAAATAATACTAATTTGGCTATATTTATTAGAAAATGGTATAATATTGATATTAATTTAAATTATAAACTTTATTCACAAATCACTTGACATATGAGCATGTATTCATATAAAATAGATTGAACATTTCAAAGAGGTGACTATTATGATAAAAAAAGTTATTATGAAGAATCTCATATGTTCTAATTGCGCAGGTAAAATCGAAAAAGCGCTAGCACAGTTGCCATATATTAACTCAGCTAGTTTCAATTTTCCAAATCAAGTTATGTTAATTGATGCAACAGATGAATATGATGATGACAAAGCAATAGGGGAAATCAAGGAAATAGTTGATTCTATAGAAGATGGCGTAGATACTTACTCTTACGATAAAAGACATTTTATTGAAACAAAAAAGAGAGTAGAAAACTACAATTCATTCTTCATTGGAATTGGTTTATATATAATTGGATGGCTAATATTTAAATTTGCACCACAAATCGAATTTAGTACAAATTCTGATATTGTTGGCTTCTTATTACATGGGAATTTTAATCAAGACGGCGTGCATATCCATCACGTCATTTTTTACTATTCTATCCCTGTTTATTGGATTGGGTATTTCTTTATAGCTTATAAGATATTTAGAAAAACACTTAAAGGTATTAAAAGAGGCGAAATCTTCAATGAAAATCTCTTGATGTTCATTGCAACATTTGCAGCAATGATGTTAGGTGAGTTCTTCGAGGCAATATTAGTACTTATTTTCTACACTGTCGGTGAGTATTTACAACATCGAGCTGTAGATAAAAGTAAAAAAGAAGTTTCTAGTCTTATTGATTTAAAAATTGAATATGCAAATGTAAAAGAAGACGGTGTCGTAGTTATAAAAGACCCAATGTCGATTAGAAAAGGCGATATACTAGTTGTTAAACATGGTGAAAAAATCCCTGTTGATGGTACTATCATTACCGGTTCTACTTCTCTTAATACATCTGCCTTAACAGGTGAAGCTAAATTATCACATGTAAAAATCGGTGATTATATATTAAGTGGAAACATTAACGTTGGTAGTTTAATTGAAATTGAAGCATCAAAAGTATATAGTGAATCAACAATTGCAAAAATTATTGATTTAATTGAGAATTCAACAAACCACAAGGCTAGAACTGAAAATTTTATAACGAAATTCGCAAGATACTATACTCC
>Ga0102814_10000573_pt1 | contig 26732 bp, 11 predicted proteins | sample ColrivemetaGS741_FD_79112 | JGI IMG/M metagenome (GOLD analysis project Ga0102814, IMG submission 79112) | Estuarine microbial communities from the Columbia River estuary - Flood tide ETM metaG S.741 | ecosystem: Environmental > Aquatic > Marine > Intertidal zone > Estuary | place: USA...
TATCTAGTATTGCCGCTTTATTGGGTGATTTATTGATATAGGAAACCACACTAGGAGCGTTGGTGTAATAGCTGTCAATTAAGTGTTTTCCGTTAGCCTGTTTGCTTATGTATTCGTCTCTAAACTGTCGTAAAGTAGTAAGCTCAAAGCAATGGTCTGGCTTGTTTAAATGATTAACACATAAGGTAGTTAGGTAACAATCGTCGTCTTTATCATCGGCATTTGGGTCAAACTCATCCAAAGTCATTAGCCATTTCCCCTTTATAGAAATTTCCATTTTTGTTGTTTCTGGCTCTATAATAAATTTTACTTCCGATTTTTTCTTTTGAAGGTTTTCGAATTCTGAGTCGAACAATAAATCTGGCCCACTTTGTTTTTTGTATTTATCGCAGTTTAAGAAATACCTAAAACCTGCTCCGGTTTCAACAGGTTTGATTTTTTTTATAGCAATTTTATATTCGGCGGTCTGCAAGCTTGTTCGCTCTTTATCTCCTTTATCGTACACTTCTACTTTTAGTTCTAGGGCATTTATTTTGTTATCTTCTAGCGATTTTGGCACAGTAAAGTAAAACTTACGAATAATTATTTGCGTTCCATTCGCTTCTTGAAATTTGCGGTAGAAGATCCAACTGTTTTCCTCTGAATTTACATGGTTTTTACCCTCTAGTTTTAATAAGTTTAAAATGGTTAAAGCAGCTAAACTACCCGCCGATTTTGCTATAAATTCCTTTCTATCCATAATGGGTTATTTGGTAACGTAGTTAATTTCTTTTAAGGAGATAGACCATCCAATGTCAAACTTAATAATGAGCGGTTGTTCGGCACTATTTAGTATAAGGTAGCTTCGCGGAATGTCGTCCGTTGCTTCCATTACCCGCATTACCTCAATGGTTTGAGGTTTGCCATTTAGCTCGTAATTATACGCCTCAAAACCGTCGTTGTAGAAAATTCCCTTATCTGTCATTGTGGATGCATCAGGTACAATAACCACTGATTTTCCTTCTTTCAATTCCCTAAATGTTTTTTGGCTGAACATTCCAGTTACAATGTGGTCTTTTAGTGTGTCGCTTTCAGTCCCAAATTTTACTTTTTGGGCAAAGGCGTACTCTAAGGCATGTGGTGTAAATGTATGAATAGCCGATGTTTGATTGTTATTAGTCATTGTAAACTGATAGTGAAAAAAAGGTTTTAAATCTATAATATCTACAATAAACTGATAACGCTCGCCACCCGAAGCCAAGTTGTAGTTTAGCTGATAATTATCGCCTATTTGCAGGGTGTTGTACTTTGTTTTTGGTTTTAGTAAACTGCAGCCTGCTAGTAATAAGATTGAAAGTATGTATGTTATCTTTTTCATTTACCAAACTCTAAAATTATTTTCAATGTTTTCTTGCCTATCGTTGGGTATTTGCAAACCGCCTGTTTGTTCTTTTACCCTTTTAGTAACGTAGCGACTAAGTTCTACGACGCTAACTTCTCCATCGTCGTTTGCATCTGCTAATCGGTAAATTAATCCGTTAATTACAGTAAAAGTAAAAATACCGTTGTTCCATTCTGGGCTTTCTAGGGCAAAACTGTTTCCTGCAGCAGCAGAAATTACCGTGGCTCCAGATTTACTATCGTAATTGCTGAAAAGTTCTTGTTTTAATTCTCCTTTATCTATGGTTTCGCCATCTACATCTACTACTTCTGTGCCTCGGTAGGTGTAGCCTTTTAAGTTGCCTTTGCTTCCGTCTGGTAGTGTAAAAGCAGTGTCAATCATTATTTCGTCCGTTATTATTTCCCCACTATGGCAAGCATCCATTAAAAATAGTTTTTGTTGAGCAGGAATTGCCACTAACAAATCTTCCAATTGGTTAAAAGACATTCCGCGATTTGCGGGGTTTTCAAAATCTATATCGTGCGTTGCAAACCAAAATTCAAAGTTGTCATCTAGCAAGCCATGGCCCGATACATAGAGCATTACATAATCTTCGGGTTTAGTTTTTTGCAACTTGTTTTTCCACGCTTTAATATTCTCAATTTTAGCATTTTCATTAAAAAAACTATCGATTATAATTTTATCGAATCTGCAAGGAAAACCAATTTGTTTACTTCCTTGAGCATCCTTAAATACTTGGGCGAAATCTCTCCCATCTTTTACAGCATATTTTAAATTTTTACTTTGGTTTTGGTATTCAGAAACCGAAATCATAGCAACGTATAAGTTTGGCCGAACGTAGGGTTTGTTACACGATATAGTAAGTAGTTTTTCTTGCGAGGGATTGTCGTTTGTATCGTAAACTACAAATCGCAAGTTGTTTTTACCTCGCAACAAGGGCAACTCCCACTTGCCACTCCAGTCGGTCTCAGCTGTTGCTTTAGGCTCTGCGTTTGGGGCGTAAATGGGCACGCCATTTAACCAAATTTTAAGATAATCTAACGGTGAGTCATTTTGCTTAGCAAGTGTTTCTATGGTTATAGTTGACTTGGCAGTAAAATAATCGAGCTTATCGGTATTAGTTATTTCTAAGCTTGGGCCTTTCGTAAGACTATCTACTTGCAATTGTTTATTGCGAGCTAGGCGTTCTATTAAATCAAGCTTTTGTTCGGGCACAATGCCCAAATCTCGCATAACCATGTGAGGTTTATTTAGCATAGCATCTACCTGATTTAGTTTAAAATACGTTTCTCCTTGCCTAAAACTTATGGCGTTTTGGGTGTTTTTAGATCGTTTATAAAAATTGTTTTGGCCAGACACTAAATATTCGCCATCTGCTAAAGATAGAAGAGAGGCTGCATAAACCAGCGAATCGTTTTTAAGCACCGTTACATCACCAAATCCGCTAATTACAAATAGTAAGCGACCATCTTCACTAAGTAAAACGTCTTTTATTGCTGCATTGAACTTGACACTGAAATAGTCCATATAAGATGAATTATTTACATTTAGTAATCGGAGCGTACCATCGGTATATCCTGCAATCAAGCGTTTGTTTAAGGTGTCGAACAAAATATCAGCAACATCTGCATTTTTGGCAATGCCTTCAGCCCTCGTTAAATAGCGTTCGTTTTTAAGAGAACTTGTGTTCCAAATATCAATAACACCTGACTTTTTATTGATGTATTGCGGCATATCATCTCCAACTCTATTTATTTTTTTACTGTACCATTCTTTTTCATAGCCTTCTGCCCCTTCGCGAGCAAAGGTGTCGACTTGTGTATGTGCCGTTGCTACTAACAATGTGCCATCCCAAGGATTGTAGGCGGCGGGTAGCACAATATCGCTTTCGCGTATTTTTCGAGTTATTTGTTTTGATGTGCTGTCATTTATCCCATACAAATCCACACCAGAATTTAGTACGGCCGTTTGTTCTACATTTGGAGAAATAACGATATTGTCGATGTTGTTATTGGCATAAAATTCATCGTAGTTCCATCCGATTATATTCGATAATTGGTTGTCACCCAAAGAGTCTTTTTCTATTTTGTTGATGCGTAATTGGCCCTTATCCGTAATAAAGACTAATCTACTGTTGTCATTACTAAATGCGGCAGCTCTAATATCATCGTAAGTATTGGAGTAAATAGGATTTCCTTCTCCATTGGCTTGAATGATTTTATGGCCTTGTAGTATGTATTTGCTGTTTGGCGAAAAGTAAATATTATTCCAATCCTTTTCATAGAATTTCTCGATTACCATTTCGGTATTTAGCTCTCGTAAATTCCATTTTTTTAGGCCAGATGGGTATTCTACATAAAGGTAATCGCCCACTTGAGCGTGTAATTTGGTTGGATATTCTACTTTGCCTTCTAGCGTTATTTTTTGGTTTGGTTCGTCTATTTTACTAATAATTGTTTTCTTCTCGGAGGCACTAGCAATAAGCTGTTTGCTAGGTGATAATGCGAAACTGCTTCCTGTGTTTTTTGCTAGAATGGTGCTTTTGTTTTTTTTCCATACCCATTGTTTTATTTCGTTGTTATCGCTTGCATAAATTAATGTTTTGTTATCTCTAAATGCTAGTGAGTTTGCTTGAAAACCAATGTAAGGAACAAAGTCGAGTTTAGATTTAACTACTTTGCTTTTTTTAAAATCTAAAATGCCAATTTCACCTGGATTTCCGTCGTAGCCATTGGTGCCAAAAGCTAAAAGATTATTGTCTTCGGATAAGGTAATAAAGCTAACATGACCTTCGGCTTTGTAAAAAGGGATAAGGCCTTTTTCTAGTTCGTCATATCGTGTATCTAATGCATATAAAAAGTGATTGTAATTGCCTAAACAAATGGTGGTATTGTCGTTTGCAAATGCAATACCAGTAACTTCATCACTAAAAAGTAATTGACGGGTATTGCCATCATTAAAAAGTGTAAGAGAGAAATCTGCAGAGGCCGCCGCAATGGTTTTACCATCGTTACTAATAGCCACACTCGTAACATACGAAGTAAATTCGTATTCATTTAAGGGAATGCTTAAGCTGGTGTCTTCGTGATATATTTTTACCTGGTTATCATAAGTTCCTACAACCAATAGTTTTTGAGGTTGATTATAAGCAAAGCAGCTTACCCCGCCCGAAAAGCCAAAAATTACGTTTACTTGTACTTGGTTTTTTATATCCCAAACAACAATAGTTTCGTCCATACTTGCGGTAAGTAGTAAGTTGCCATCCTGAGAATATTGCATAGCCGTAATCCTATCCGAATGGCCGGTTTGCACGGTGGTGCTCAAACTTTGCGTAAAAGCAAGTATGTATGAGCAAAGTAGGCCTATAAACAAAAATATTCTTACCATATTCTATAATTTAAACTTCTATTTTCTAATCTAAATGTTGGTGTTTGCCTTCCTCCAGAAAGGCTTTTTACGTTGTCAAAAACAAACTGTTGTAATTCTTGAAGCCAGATTTCTCCATCATTATTTAAATCCGCTTCTTGATGGTTTATGCCGTTTAGCAGGCAATAGGTAAATAGGCCGTTTTTCCAATCGTTGCTTTCTAAGGCAAATTCTAAACCACCAGAAGCAGAAATAACGGTAGCTCCAGTTCCTTTACGTAAATCGGTAAACATAGTTCTCATTAAATCGGAGGTATTAATTAATCCTAAATGGTTTTCATTACTTTCTAAGTATGCAATGCCAACGCCACGTGCCGTTACATCGCTGTTGGAAGAAGCAGAATTTGACGTTTCTCTTACGTCGTCTTTATCTACTTCTCCGCTATGGCAGGTGTCCATAAAGAGAAGTTTTTTTAGGGGTTTTATTCCGTCTAGTAAATCTTCAATTGCCTCATAGGGTATTCCTTTTGTTTCAGGATTTTTAAAATCCATGTTATACGAAGCATAATAGTAATCATATTTGGTGTCTAATAATCCGTGGCCAGCTACAAATACAATTACTTGGTCGTTTATATCGGCAGCAGCTAGAAAAGCTTTAAGTTGTTGTGTGTTTTCTATGGTAACCTCTTGGTTTGTAAGTGTTTTGGCATAAACTTTTTCAAAAGACGGATTGTTTTTAAAGGCTTCAATCATGTCTGTAGCATCTTTTGCTGCATATTTTAGGTTAAATCGCTTGTCACTATAAGTGCTTACACCAATCGTAATTATGTATAAATCGGGCTTCGGTTTTCCTGCTGTGCAGTTTATGGTAAATGTTTCTTTATAACTTTCAGCTCCAGCTTGGTTTACACTGCTTACTTCTACTTTATTTTGGCCTTTTGCTAGCGAAATTGTTAGCTCTTTTTCTACTTTGTTTGTGTTGGTATTTTTTACACTTACACCATTTGTGCCAAAAGCAGCCACGTCATTTATCCAAACATTTATGCGGTCTAGAGCGTACTTTGTATCCGTTGCATTTAGATCTAATTTTACAAAAGCCGTATCGGTATTGCTTTCAATATTGTCAATATTCTTCACTTCTATGGTAGGTAAATGGAAATCGTTTTGAAGCATTTCTTCTGTAAAACCAAGTTTTTTAATGCGTTTTTGATAGGCTCGATAGTAAGCATCAATCAACGTTTGGTCTGCATAACCTAGCCTGTCTAGAACTATATCAGGTCTATTGTAAATGGGGTCAAATTGTTCCGGGAAATAGAATTTGTCCTCTTTTTTAAATCCAAACGAGGCCAAACCTTTATTGCTCATCATATAATAATTATCTGGGGTAATGTATATGCAATTAGAACGGCCAATGGCCACTACAGTTAATATTTGCTCTATTTTGTTCTTGTCCCAAATCTTTATAGACCCATCAACAGAGGAGGTGTAAACTTGTTCTTTATCTGCATTGTATATTATGCTTGTAATATTGTCTTGATGCCCAGTAAATGGCCCCAAAACAGTGAACGAATCCTTTGCTTTGCTAACTAAGAAGAAATCGTTTTGTTGTGTAGTATATGCAGCTAAATTGTCTGCCAATCCGAAAAGAGCAGTTGGCTGTGCTGTGCCTACAGAAGAGTAGGCGTTGCTTGAAAGATTATGAACAAACAGCTCGTATTTATTAAACACGAGTATTTCATTATTTGAGAATCGGCTAACCATAGCTGTGGCCATTGGAATTTTAAGTTCTTTTTCGAAAACAGGTTTAAGTTTGGTTTGATCAACTCTCCATAGTTTGTTTGAAGAGGTAGAGTAAGAGGTAAATAAAATAGAATCGGATAGAAAGAAAACGGTTGCGGGATTATTTTCGGCTTTGGTATATAGCTTTCGCGTTTTGTTCGATTTTTTATTTCCGTTTAGGCTGTACAAACGCACATAACCAGGCATTTTAGTGTGTATGTCTGTAGAAACAGCGAGTAGTTTAGCAGTGCCATTTACGTCTACCGATTTATAGTAACTAAACGGTGGTTGATATAAGCCTAGTTTTTCGTTAAATAAGTAGTGAATACTTGGCTTTACGCCAATTCCCGCATTACGGTAAGTGGTGCGTTTATCGGTATTCCAATCTACTTGTAGTTTATTGGCGTTTCCTGCAAAAAGGTATTGACTATCCGTAAACTGGAAACTGTGGATTATTGGAAATTGTGATTCGGAAATGCTGGTGTTTTCTAATTTAAAACTGGAAAGATTAACGGTTTTTAAATTGCCTAGTTCGTCGCCATACATCAGTTTATTTCCGCTTGGATTAAGTGATAAACCATAAGCGGGGTAATTTTTTCCAGAGTACCTATCGGCCATTGTTAAACTTTCTAAGTTCCACTTAATTATAGATCTATCTGTAGAAACCGAGTAGAGGTATTTTTGATCGGGAGATAAGGCTATGTCATTTACATCAGAATTATGGCCTTTTAGTTGTTTTTTAAGTTTAAAATTTTTGTCATAAACATAAATAGAACCATCTTTAGAAGAAGCTATGGTATAGTCAAATTCTTTGGCATAAACCAACGAGGTGTAAGGCTGGTCGAAATAATCGCAGGTTAAGGTTTTAATTTTTTTTAACGAAGTAGCGTCGGTCCAAGTAATTTTAGCTCCTTTTATTTTACAACTGGCATTGGGCAACTTTGTTTCCGTTTTGCTAATAAAGGAAATATTAGCCGCTGAAACAGCCTTTGTTTCCATTGTTGCAATGGTGAGTTGATAAAGCGTGCTGCTATTACTAGCAGCGTAATACAGGTTGTTTAGTGATTCTCCAAACTGTAATTTGCCTACTTTTATAGGTACATATATAAACGCCATTTGGCTAGACGTTTTGTAGTCCCATACAATTATTTTACCGTCAAGTCCATAAGTGGCAAAATATTTTAAATCAGCTGATATAGCTAGTTTTATAACGTCGCCCATATGCCCTTGTTGTATGCTGATGTCGGCTTGACTCGATTGAGCACCGGCGTTAGTCCAAAGAGCTATGGCAATTACTATTTTAAGGAATTTGTACATAGAAAGGGATGTAATTGTGTAATCGTGGTGAGCCGTCATTCCAATTTAATGCGGTATAATATCGTTCGGAAACATAACCTGAAGTCCAGCTTCCGGTTTTCTTTTTAAGATTTAGCGTAACTCTGTAAACATGTATGTTTTTGGAAAGTATACGATCTAAAGATCCGAGTATGGGAGCCCCCTTGTCCATATAATCTCCTAATGTTGGGTAAAACGTGGGTGTAGAGCTTATTATATTTAGAAAACCACCGGTGCGTAGAGCAATCATAGCACCGTACCAATTATAATCTTCGCCTATTTGAATAATATTAATTTTTATGTTTTGTTCCTTGGCTCTTTCTACAATTTGAGAAATAGTAGCTTTGGTATAACTATCGGTAGCGTTCTCGCATAAAAAAGTGATGGAATTATCTGCATTAGATGCGTAAACAAAAGCGTAATCTAAAAAGAGGAGCATAGCATCGTGTAAATTAGAGCTTATTCCAGGTTCGGAGTATAAATGATAAAGTATTTTGCCGCTTTCTTGGTAGCTTAGGTTGTATGCACTTTGTCCAGGAGTTGGATTCCAAACCCAAGGTGTTGCTTGCGAACTTAAGTCAGATCGGCGGCTAAAGGAGCCCAAGGCAAACTCGCTTTTGGAATTGTTATGGCTTTCGAGTAAAGCCTTGTTTAATGAGGTAGTTCGTACATTAAATGCATCAATGCCATTCCAATCTGCACTGCCTTCTATTGCCAATAAATGAGAGTAATTGCTGTTTTCTTCCAGTTTAACTCGTTCTACTTTATCTACAGTAAGGTTGTGCAACGAAAACTCCATAGGTCCGAAAGCACTGTCTGGTATAGAAGTTATATCTACTTGCGAGCCATTACCCACAACCCCAATATCTAATTGTATTTTTAAATCGGTTGGTGTGTGCGAAATATAACGTTGGTCTAGCACAAAAGCATTGTTTATGCCAATCCCGGGTTTTTTTAAGTCAGAGGTATCGTAATCGGCATCTTTGCAAGAAGCCAAGCTTATAAATACCCCAATTGCTATCCATGTTTTTTGCTTATTCCACATAAATTTTATGTCCTTTTCTAAGTTTTTGGAAATTAAGTGTTCGCGAGTGTGTTGCATCTAGTCTAAAATAGGTTGCCAATGGTTGCATTTTAGTTGATGCTAGGGGAAGCGTATACCGTATGCTAGAGTATGTGTCTTTGTATTTAAATCCTAAGCCAAGTATTGTATTGAGTTGGTTTAGATTATTGGTATATAGTATTTCATACATTTCGTAATCGCTTATCCAAAGGTTAAGGGCTGGACTAATATCTGCTTCTAAATCATCACTTTTCTCTTTGTACGAATTTCGAGCAAATTGAAACCCTGCCAATGCGAATGCTCCATTGGAACGAGTGCTTAGGCGAGCATTTAGTAATAAGTTGACTTGTAAGCTTGTGTTTTGAACTTCCATTGTGCTCCAATTATCTTCTAAAAGTGAGCCTAAATAGGATAGATAGAGCACGGGTAGCCGAATGTTTGTCTGGCTTCCTAATACTTCAGTGGTAAGCATCCATCGCTTGTAATCTACGTTAATATTTAGTCCGGCCGCCAATCCATTAATGTATTGATTATAAACGGGTTTGTCATCCTTTTTGTCGTTTCCTGTGTAATAAATAAAGTAAGAATTGGTTGGAAATAAGTAGTTGTCGGGCAATGTGGTTGTGTACAATACAGGTGTGCTTAGCGTAAAGCCTGTGCTAATGCGTTGAGCAAACACACTTTGCATTGTTGCAAGCAACAATAGAATTAGGATTGTTTTTTTCATCGCTTCAACAAATAATTAATACGGTAAACGGAAAAAGCCTCATCTATAAATTGGTTTTCGAACCAAAAGTCGGAATAGCTTTGTAAAGCCCACATAAACTCCCATTGCTTATAGCGAGCATCTACTAAATACACTGAACTTCTAAACTCTGTTGTTTTGCTAGGTAAGTGTTGGCTTACATTTAACTCTCCACCGCCAATTACAGAAACAAACATTTCATTTGTGCCGAAAGCAAGCAACTTGGCGTCTATTGTAATTGCATACTTGGCAAACATGGTAGGATAAATTTCTGCTCGTACACCTAAACCTAAAGATTGCGGGATGTCGTCGGCACCAAGTTTAAATCGGTAGCCGCCGCCAAAACCATAATTTACGCCAAGTGTCATATTTCCTTTATCTGGTGGCCCGAACAATATAGAACTTGTGTCGTAATCTCCATCCCATTCAAAATCTATGTCCGTAGCAATAATGGCCGAAGAATAGAACTCGTGCCAATTAACGAGGTTTGGAGCCCAACGATTAGGTCTTACTTTGGTAAATCCATCATTTATATTTTGGGCAAAAAGCACAGAAGAAAGCAAGAGAAAAAGGCTTAAGGCGAAATAAGGTTTAGCATGGGAATCCGATTTCATTGAAGCAAGTTTAAGGAAAAAATACGCACTTTTTATTTAAAACCTGAGTTCGACTATTCTTTATAGTTTCAGATTTTCATAAAACGTAATAGACAAGGCGGTTTTGCGAAGATTTAGCGGGCTAAATCAAGGAAAGCCAACGCAGTATATTGGGTTTTATGGAAAAGTTTTATGCAGTTCCGCTACTAAACAGCAATTTTCTTCCTAAAAATTATACGTAATAGCACGCTATTACTTCACAATTTTTAGTTGAACCTTACTATTTACAAGCGTTCTGAAACCTAAATAATACTCGAACTCAGGTTTAAATCTAGTAACGTTGTCAACCAAATTCAATTGGTTTCATAGAAGTATCAACAAACTGCCAATAAAAATCTGTAAAAAGATTAGAAAATTCAGAAAGGGATTTTGAATTATTTTAGCCCATCGCTCGGCTCAGTTTATTTTTGTCGCAGCAAAAGAAATTCGCTGCTCGAAAAATCTCTTCCAAATCTGCCATATCGAGGTTGTGGATTTACGCGTTGTAAATGCATTCGTATTTCGGTATAAGTAAGAATGGCATCGTTACCGATTCCGCTGTTTTGCTCTAAAGATTCGAGTAGCTTGGCTGCGAATGGAGAGTGCTCTTTGTTGCCATCGGGGACGTATTCCTTACCGCCAGAAGTAATGTACTTGAAGGTAGGGCAACCGAGGTTTTGCAGTAGAAATAAACTATCGCTTATGTCGCTGTACATATCTTTGCTTAATCCTTTGCCATCTGCTTGATTGCAAACACCTTCTCCCATTGTATTACTTTCACTTTCTATTGTTCCGCTAAAACAGGCGTCAATAACCAGCAAAACATTAGAGGTGGCATACAAATTTTCTAGCATTGCCACAAGCCTATTATGAGAATAGTACGTAGACATATTGGGGTCGTCTTTGGGCAATTTGGAGTCTCGCCCAACAATATAGCCCTGTTGTGTTTCCTCTTCAAAATAGCCATGTCCAGCAAAAAACACAACAATACTTTCGGCATTTACGTGCTTTATGCTTCGTAGCATTGCTTCTATTTCTGCAATACTCGGATCAAGCAAGAGTTTGCTGTTAAATCCATATTTTTCTGATAGAATTTTGTGTAGAGCTGTGGCATCATTTTTTGGGTTTTTTAGTTTATCCCAATGCGTATAATCGCCCACTCCTATCACAATTGCCACAGAATTTTCTTTTGATGCTGCACTCAGTTGCTCATCTCTTATTGGTTCTACTTCTATGCCTCTCATACCTCGTTTGGAGATAACTTGGTTTTGCTCCTGTGCTTTGTACAAAACAAAAGAATTGCCAGAAGAGTAAGAACTCAGATTGAAGTATAGTGCATTTTTTTCTAATCCTTGTTCTAATTCCTGCTTTAAGTTATTGGTAGATATTGTCTTATCTTTTTTTACTTTTTCCAGCAAACTAAAGCCAATTGTACTGCTATTCTTACTCTCTAAAAAATGCCGCTTTTTATTCGTGGTAATAATTTCGATGTTAGCCGTTTTAGACTCACTGAATAATTGATTTTTATACGCAATAAACTCTTCTATAAATCCAATATCATCCGCATCAAGAATAATTAGCAGATTTTGCATAGGCACAAAGAGTAATTCGGAAATAAGACTTTGTGTTGAAACACTGTCTTGGCCAAAAACAAAACCCTTTTTGCCATTTTTATTGTATGAGTTTCCTGTAAAGTAGAACATTAACACATCATTCTCCTTACCCGCTTGCACAAAATTCCGCAGCTTTATCAAACTATTTGTCTTCGATGCTGATTCGCTAAATTTGTCATAATACAAAACATTGTTTTTAGAAATTAAACTGTCTCTAAACGCATTCAATGCTATCTGATTTGTAGATTGTGATGCGGCTCCAAAGAAAAAGAGGTTTTTACTTGTGCCAACCATGCCAATTTTTCGTTCCAGATTGTTTTGCAATTCTTTGTATAGCTTAGTTAATTCTTCATTGTTAAGTATCTCAGCTGTCGTTGCCAAATCGGTATAATCTTCGAGCAATAAGTCCTCATTGTTCAAGTTCGCAATGTTTAGCTGAAGAGCTTCCAAATAAACTTGGTAGCTTTCCGCATACCGTTTCAAACTGAACAGACTATACGCTTTCCATCTTTTGTATTTTCGTATTTGGGCATAATCGGGTTGCGGCAATATCGATGCAAAGTAGATGGCTGAATCTAAATTTGTCAATCCCCATTTTGTCTCTTGACTACTCAAAAAATTATTGAAACACTCTTTCGATTTTATTTTATTAAAAACTGAGTCAATCTTTATTCTCTCTTCAAAATTCTTTTTTATGGCTTTGCACTCAGCTTCATACCAACCGTTGGCGATAAATAGGTCGAAATCTTCTATTCCAAGATAATACTCATCTAAAGATTTAACATTGTTTACAGCCACATTGTAATAGAAGTTTGCAGAATCGAACTGATTGCTAAGTAACATAGCGTGTCCCGCATTTATAGCCCAAGAAAAGGATGTTGGATCTAGCGAATAGGCTTTAGCAACCGGTTCTTTTGCATCTCTCCATTTTCCAGTTTTAATTAGTATCCATCCTTTACTTCCATAAGCCCCAGAATACTTAAGTCTTGCAATAACAGTATCATAATCAGCTATAGCTTTTTGATATTCTAACAACGTAGAATTTGAATTTGCACGATACCAATATGCATATGCAATGTTCAATGAATCAGAGTTTGATTCTATAACTTCTGTAAAATATGGAATTGCTTCGATTGGTTTCTCCTTAATTTGATATAAATTTCCCACTTTCAAATTTATTGCATCCGCAAACAATGGCACGTTTTGCGTGTGTACATATTCTAGCAAGCTTACATAAATTGGAATACTATCAGATAGATTTAAATTTTCTATCCATCCTTCAGGTGTTTCCTCTATATTATCCAGATAGTATTTCATTACTTCTGAGTTGCCTTTGAGCATATTATTTTTTAGAAGGTACGAAATGTATGCTTGTAATACCTTACCGGCTTTTGAAGTAAGTGGGGTTTCGTTTATAGCCCAAGTAGCATAGGTTTCATCAAATCTAAAATCGACACCCATATACTTATAAGGATATTCACTTACATACTCTAAATACATTAGCACATCAATTTCGGTTGTTAGTTCCAGAATTTCTAAAACATTATATCCTTTAAACTTTCCGTTTTCGTATACGATTTTAAACATATCGTGGTCTTCTTCTTGGCCTCTAAACATCTCTCCTGTGTTTATCGCTACCTCTTTAAGCTTAGATATTACCGCTAGTTCATCCTCTTGGGAGCGTAAGGAAAAGATAGTTTGCCAAGAATAAAGCGGCTTTAAATCTTCATAGGTAAATGGTGTGGTAGAGCCTTTTAGAAAGAGATTGATTTTTGCCATTTCGAGCAAAATTCCCCGATACATGTTCTTGGGTACAGCTAAATAAACATAGGATAAATCGTATGGTTTTAGTCCGAATTTTTGCATTCCTGCATAAAAGGTAAACACTCCTGTACACGAGCTGTCTGAGATTTTGTTTATCTCGATGCTACCTATTATTTGATTGTTTCGCTCTAAATCATTTGCATCGTACCTAGTCAAAACAATCCCTTGTTTTTTTATTAATCCGTGAATTTTCCCTGCATTTATTGTTACTCTGTATGAAACGCTATCTATGTTTTGAATATCTGTAATGCTAAAACTGGCTTTTATTGTATCTTTTTGTTCCGAAATACTAGCGTGGACATTTATCTGCACAAAAAAACAGCAGAGTAAAATAAGGTTCCACTTGAAAAAGCGTGGTGATTTAAACAACCAAACGTAATTTAAAATGTAATTCATCTTTTTAAGACCTCGTAAGCGGTATTCAAAGAAACAATAATTAGCAGTATTTTGACACAACATATTACAGCATTATTCAATCAAAAAAGCATCGATAGGAGGATTTGAACTAAAAAAGAGGAATTTTAGGCAGCTATTACCAAACCGTAAAATCGAATTCGATGTTTTCCTCTCTACTTGTAGGCTTTTGTTGCCCGTTGGTAAGTTCAAATACTTTTTTTGAAACATACTCTCGTAGTTCACTTACTGATATTTCTCCACCATCGCTTAAGTCTGCTTCCTTTTCGCGTAATCCTTTTAAAAGTGAGTAGGTAAAAACGCCGTTGGCCCATTCTTCACTTTCTAATGCGTAGCTATTACCTGCAGCTGCAGAAATTACTTGTGTGCCTTGCGAATTAAAATCACTAAAAAGTTCTTTCATAAGTTCAAACGAATTATTTAGGCCTAATTCTCCTTCTGTATCTTCTACCCCAACTCCTCGGTAAGAATAGGAAGTTACTCCAGATTTAGCTCCGTCGGCTAAAACAAAACTGGTGTCTCGGGTAAAAATGGCATCTTTATCTACTTCGCCACTGTGGCACGCATCCATTAAAAGCAGGCGTTTTCTTACAACAGAATTGCTAAGTGTAGATTCTATGGCAGCATAAGCAATGCCGCCTTCTTGCGGATTTTGAAAGTTGCAATGGTGCCCTGCAAAATAAAAATCGTAGTTTTTATCTAAGAGGCCATGTCCAGATATAAACAAAATTACTTGGTCGTTTATGGTGGCAGATTTTAGTCGTTCGGCAATTCTATCTAATGCATTTTCAGTAACTTGCTCATTAAAAAATGTATCTATAAAAATGGAATCAAACTTGGTTTCGTTATTCAAAAAAGTATTAACAATATCTCTTCCATCTTTCACCGCGTATTTCAAGTTGTACTTCTTATCTTCATATTCCGATACTGAGAGTGCAAAGAGGTATAAATTGCTTTTGGGGTCTCCATTATGTTGTATACGCGTTCCTTCCTTAAGGCTGGTTAAGCCTAAATCGTTTTCTACCCATAGTTTTATACTGTTGCCTCCCTTGCCCAAAGGAACGGTAACAATGCTATCAAATTCTTTTCCGGTTAGTGAAAGCCGCATTACTTCTACGCCATTTATTGCAACAAATAGTTTGCTTAGTTGCTGCTCATAGTCAAATGCTTCTATTTTTAGGCTTACCAATGTGTCTGTAGTAACCACTGGTAAATTTGTTTTGTTTATAAAGTTTATGTTCGGAAAACTGGTAATATCGAAGGATGAAGCTGCTTGGTTGCCGAGGCGTTTTTCTGTTGCAAGTTTTAGAGCGTTTAAGAAACTTAGGTTTGCTATGGGTATTTCGGCAAGTACTTTGTCTGGTCTATTGTAATTTACATCAAATTGTTCTGCAGGGTATACTTTGCCATTTATCTCAAAGGCAATGTTTTCTAAATCTGCTTTTTTAGCCCAATATTGTTTGTTTTCATTAATCCAAATAAAGGATCCCGTAGTTTGCGGATATAAATCTACAATTACTTTTTTCTGGTCAAAGTCTATAATCCTAATTTTATTTTCTTCGTTGGCAAACACCAAAATAGGTTTAGTAGGGTGAAATGCAATACCATTGATAAACCAGTTAGAAGCTGAATCTACATAAACAATAGATTTTGCATTTAGCATATCTATTAGAAGCATATCGTAGTCTAAATTTCCCAATGCAAGATAGCGGCCATCCTCAGAAACCTTAAAACGCGTAACTATTTCACCATAATCTCGCTCTTTCCATTTTCTATAGCGGTATTTCCATACAACTTTTTGAGTTTCTACATTATAAAGTTCAATGTTCCATTTATTGCAGATGGCTAAGTGCTTTTGGTTCACTCCTTCTATTAAATAAATATGATTAAACCTTCCTCGCTTAAGTGGTTTTAAAGTGCTGCCAGTTGTGGCATTGTACCTAAAAATCTGTTTTGTTTGGTTGGTAAGGTAAAGCGTTTCTTTTAATTTTATTAAACTGGCTCGCCATTCATTTACAGAATCTATTTCTAGCTGCTTTTTATAGAGCTGTTTTTTGTTTAACAAGTCATAAGCAATTAGTGTTGAAACGCTATCAGTGTTAAACATATAAAGTATTTGCTCGTCTTCATCTACCAAATACTTGTAGTCGTCAATATCCATTAGCCCTTCTGAGTACCTAGTAGGCGGAGATGCAGTATGTAAAATAGTTAAAGCTTCCTCTCCGTACCAATTAATATAGGCATTGTTGTATACGTGTTTGGTGCCAACATAATAAACCCCATCGTTTACCATTCTGCTCTCGCCATTGGTTAAATTTATGGATGTAAGAATAGGCCCAGAGGGAGTAGATAAAAGACAAGATAGCTTGTTGCCTATAGAATCAAAATTTAATTCGTAAGCTTTGGTTGATGTAAATGTGGGTGTTCGTGTAGAAATGGTATTGGAACCTGAAATGTCGAAATGTGTTAAATCCCAAAATTTTGTTTTGCCATTTACATAGCCAGTAGTTGCTAATATTTTGCCGTTGGGATGAAAGTCTACATCTGAAATTAGCTGCCCCATACCGTGATTAAACCATTGCGATTTAAGTTTTGACATATCAAGAAGTCTTAAATTATTTTCACTATCTGCATATACCAAAAGCTTGTTGTCTGGAGAAAAAGTGGCAGGAGTATAAAAGATACTCTTAAAACCTCGGTACATGTATACGTCTACATAACCCGTTCGTTTACCTGCAGAAATATCCCATATTGTTATAGACGAATCGCTTGTTAGCATTGTAAAGAATTGATTATTGTTAGAAATCGCTATTTGAAATATTTGTCCTTTTTCGCGGTACCAATGATCCCACTCTATTTTTGCATCCCAGTTTTCAACTAAGTCGTAAATTGGCCATTTATATACAAGGCTATCTCTTCCGCCGCTGTACAAAAAAGTACCCTTAGGGTCAAAACATAAAGCCGAAACGTCCTTAGTGTGTTTATTTAGTGTTTTGGTTTTGTTTAGCTCCCAATTGTAGAGCCATACTTTTTTAGAGCCGCCACAAAAGGCAATAAAAGGAACACCTTTGGTTGTGCTAAAATGGACTTCGTTTATACTGTATTTATGTTGGTACGATGCAGCTAAACTTAAGCTTGAGTTGGCTATTTCCCATATGTTAATTAATCCGGCCTCATCTCCAGTCACTAAGTATTTGCCATTGGCACTTATGTTTAGTGCTCTTATCATATCTAAGTGGGCTGCATATTCCTTTATCAACTTGTTTTGGTTGGCGTCCCATACTTTTATTTTTCCATCCCAAGCTGCGGTGTAGTAGTATCTCCCATTGGGATGAAAAACAAGCTCATAGGGCATTGTGTGATTGTTTTGTACGACTATGTTTAATTGCTTATCTTCTGTTTTTGCCGTTATTTCATTTAGTTGAATATCGGTTAAGTTTGATCCGTTGGCGATGGCTAAGTACTTGACGGCTGCTTGCGAATGGTTTAGCTCCGAGTACATTTCACTTATTTTAAGTGCAGCATTATACGCTTCATTTGTTTGGCCGAGTAGTTGGGCAGTTCTCAGTCTTATTTTTTGATAACGGATTACATCTTGAAAGCTAAATTCATTTTCAAAGCGATTTGATTCTTCTTGCCAGAATACAAATAGCTGATTTTCAAATATTTCCTTTTCGAAATGTAGAATTAGAGAATCTTGTTTATCATCTTCTCTTATTAAAATATTGGAAAGTAATCGTGGGCTCAAAGGAGCATCGTTAATTAACCAGGTAGCAAATACTTCGGATATTCTCCAGTTTTTTCCATAATAAAGGGATGGGAAATTTTGTACAAAGTCGAAAAAGAGTTGTAAGTCAGCATAAGTAGTATTTTTAAAAGTCTCTTCAATACTTTGTTCTTTAAATGCACCGGAAGAGGCGATGGTCTTCAAAACAGAATCTCCTTTGTAAGATTCATAAACCTCTAGAATTTGGTCGATATAATACTGGTCAAAAATAGGTTTAATCAAATGGTAATCTGTAGTAAGTAGTAAGGCCAGGGAATGCAATTCTTCCTTAGAATTTCCCGTAAATTGAATGCTTCTAAGTATAAAGAGATCTTCTATTTTGTCGTCAAATTCAGGGAGTTTACACCGAGACACTAAATTGCATTGTTCGCCAAAACCTTTAAAGTCTTCATTCGCCATTACTTTAAAGGTCGAAAATGTGTCGTTTTGTGCAAGCAACGTTGCGTCGTACAATTCCTGCTCGCCGTTTATAGTTGCTTCAATGTAAAAATACTTAGCAGTAAAGCCTAACGCTTTGTTTACATAAACCTTTATGTGATATTCTTCATTAGAAACGGTGTCTATGCTGAAAGTTCTTATTCTCACATATTCGTAGCGATAGCCTGGTGCTCTTATGCTGTCGTATAATCCGGGTTGCGAAAAACTGAGCTGGTAGTAGAAAGTTTTTATTTGCTCTATATTGTCATAAAGCAAATACTGTAAATTATACTCTTGTGCTATGCTTATTGCTTGCAACAAGAAACCACGTTGTTTTTGAAACGGTGCAATAGTAAAGGATGTGATACTTGCTGCAATTTTATCCGTAGGACTTGCTGCCGAATCTACCAATAGCAATTCAGTAGCTCTTACGAATAAGGCTTTACCTTCTGCTTTCTTTCCTTGACTGTAAAGGTTATTTACTTCTTCAAACAGTTCTGATGAACTTTGTGCATAGGAGAAAACTACGCAAAATAGTATAATGAGCACATGGGTTAAACGTGCCATTTACCTACTTCCTCCTTTTTCTCATAAAAATAAACACAACGCCAGCCAATGCCAATGCGATAATGCCAATTTTCAAATATTTGGCCCATGCTGCACGTTCATTGTCTTGGTTTAGTTCTTCTTGTGCAGCTTCTATTTTTTGTTCGGCTTCTTTTAGTTTGTCATCCAATGCTCCGCTTTCCGCTTCAATCGATTCGGCCATACTATCCATTTGGCTAATAGCCTGCGAATTTTCTTCTAGACCTTGGCTCACTTCCGAAATTCGTTTTTCTAATTCGCCTGTCTCCTTATCCATATCTCCAATTTGTGCGAACGACGTGCCGAAAACGAATAATAAAGTAATTAAGCTAATAAATCTGATGTTTTTGTTCATAGGAGTATGCGTTATTAATTGGTTAGGCTGCAAAGCAGTTCACTAGCAAAGTAAGCGAATTTAGTTGAAAACGTAGTTAAGCTTCAACGATTTTTTAGAGACTTATTTTAAATTCGCTAGCAAAGGTTAAAATGCAAAGCCCCGTATATTTTTAATCTGCACTGCTTAATGTTATCTCTAGCTAATTAAAAATTTGGTGCACAGATAATTTACCATATTGTCCAATCAAACTCTATATTTTCTTGCCTAATTGTGGGTTTTTGTAATCCATTGGTTAGGCGTTCTACTTCTGGGATAACATAATTCCGGAGTTCTGTTATCGATATTTTATCGTCTTCATTTGTGTCGCACTTCATTCCTCTTAACCCATTTAAAATAGTATACGTGAAAGCACCATTATTCCAGTCGTCGCGTTCTAATGCCGAACCATCTCCCGTAGCAGCAGAAATTACCTGTGTTCCACTGCCGCGTTCTAAATTTACAAATAGTTCTCCCATTAACTCAAAGCTATTGCTAAATGAGATGCTAGAAGCATCGTCGTTTACGATTACACCTCTGCTACCTTCTTTTATTGCAGAATTGCCTAACTGCTGATTTTTTGACAGCGATTTATCTACTTGCCCACTGTGGCAGGCATCCATTAGTAAAAGTTTTTTTCTTGCTGGAATATAGTCTAATAGTCCTTCAATAGTGGTGTAAGAAATGCCTCCTTTATGTGGCTGTTTAAAATTGCATTGCGGAGTAGCATAGTAAAAGTTATAGGCGGTGTCTAGCAGTCCGTGCCCAGCAACAAACACTAAAACAGCATCATCTACTTTACTATTTTTAAGTTTACTTTTAATGTCGGATAAGTTTTCAATAGTTACATTTTGATCGAACAAAGAATCTATTTCGATTGCATCGAAATTTTTGTGGTTTTCGTTAAAACTTTCAACCATGTCCCGTCCATCTTTTACCGCATATTTTAAATCGTGCTCTTTTCCATCATAATCGGAAACGGCAAGCACTACCAGGTGCAAAGTTCTGCTTATCGGACTTATAGGGTTATAAGTAATGAGAAAGCTTTGGCGTAAAGATTCTAAGCCCCGACTGTCTGTAACTGAGAGCTCAATTTTGTTGCTGCCTGAACTTAGCTGTATAACAACTGAATTGGAATACGATTTGCCTTGGATTAATTTGCCTCCTGCACCATAAAGGGGCACGTTATTAATCCAAATATGAACTTTTTGTAGGGTGTTCTTAGTGGCATTTGCCTCAAATTCTAATCTTAGATTTGCCTCTTGAGTTTCAGGATATTCCGGTGGTTTTATCCACTTGGCTGTTGGCATATCTAGTGAATTGTATTGGGTTTCCGGGTTTATTCCAAGGTTAAGTAATCGTTTGTTGTAAGCAGAATTGTACAGCTTAACGAGCTCTATGTTGTCAGATACTTTTGCTATAATCTTATCTGGCCTATTATAAATCAAATCAAATTGTTCAAAAGGGTAAACTTCGTTGTTTTGTTTAAAGAATAACGATTTTGAAATGCTCGGTGTACCAACATAGTAGAGGCTGTCAGTGTAAAATGCATAAGCATCATTTGTTAGACCCACGAAATATAAAAATGGTTCTAATTTAGTTTTATCCCATAGGATTGTGTTTCCCTCTTTGGAACTAGTGAGCATATAATTTTCATAAAAATCAATAGTTTTGATTTGGCCAGAATGCTTCTTCGGAAGCGGTGTAATTTTCTTAGATGTTGTGCTAACGATACGTATCTCCCCTTTATCGTTTGAAATTAGTACGTTTTTTGAATTTGGGACGAGATAAATGTTATCTATCTGATCTAATTCATCTATGGTTTCCATTTCTTGAGAAGTGATGTTGAGCAAGGCAATGCTACCCCAACTATTTTCAAAGATGAGTGTTTTATCCAAAAGCACAGAAGCCCCAAGAGCGGTGGCGTCTATTTCGAACGCTAAGCGTTTTGTTCCTTCATTATTATATTTGGTGAGATGGAAAGAGTGCTTTTTCTTTGTTTGTTCGTAAATTTCTATATCCGTTATGTATTTTCGAGTAACTACAACAATCTCATCGTGTCTGTTAACTAATACATTATCTACAAATTCTACTTTTGTATCCCACTTTTTCTCCCATTCAAGAATTCCGGTTTCTAAATTGTATTTAAACAGCGATTCCATGTCCCAAATTAGCATCCACTTGTCGGTTTCATTTAAAACTATTTTATCGCCAAACTCTCCTCTTAATTTGTGCAGTAATTGCGTGCCTATATTATCGAAAACCTCAATGTATTTGGAATAAATCTTTAAATAATATGATCCATTTGGAGAATACCGGAAGTTTGACTTCATTGTTTTAATGTTGAAATTGTGCTGAATAACTCTCTTTTTTGAGACTTCTTTCCAATCGTAAATGTCTGTACGGTTAGGTGCTGCTATGGCTAGTTTGCCATCTTTTGGATTAAAACTCATTAAAGAGCTTTCAATACTTATGTTGCTTTTACGAATACTTTGGAGGGTTTTAGCATTAAATAATTCGATGCTTCCATTCGAGTATTGAAGTGCTATTAGCTCGTTGGAGATGGATGCCATCTGACTTATGTGAAGGTCGTTTTTTGAATTATACTTAGGGGTAGTATATACAGGTTTTTTTTCATCGCTTGCTAAATTATATTTAGCAAGTTCAAACCTCCCCTCGTACTTATTTACGTCTGTAAAAACCAACACTTCTTCTTCATTTAAGAAATGTGCTTGCTGAGCTTTGTTAAAAACTTTCAGGGGTCTTAAATCAGGAAAGCTATAAACTACAATATCGTCGTCTTGCTCCGCCAGCAATTTGGTGTGTTCTGGAGAAAAATTCAATAGGCGTTTAACATAGATATTTTTCCAACTTTTATTTGGATGGGCTGTTGCATTTAGTTGCGAAAAGTTTTCTGTGCTTAAAATGTGAATGCTGTCCTCTCCAAATGTTGCTAATCGCTTGTTATTTACGTCGGAAGCTATTGCATATATTCCGTTAGATTTTGGGAAGGAATAAGCATAGAAGAAATCACCAGAGTTAATATTTAGGTTAAAAATACTGCCATACCGTAATTCAGAAAATGCAGCAACATTTTCATTAATAAATGCCACATCGCCAATCATCATTTGATTTTTAAAATAGGGGGGGATAGGGAATTCTCTTTTTACCTTTAGCGTAATAGCATCCAATAAGTAAAAGGTATATAACCCGTAAGCAAGTATTTCTTGGTTATCAGGAGAAAAGATAGCGTGGCTTATGTCTGACAAAAAGTTACTTTGCGTTACTACTAGGCTCTGTACGTCCCATAGCTTTATTATCCCTTCTAAGTCGGAAGTAAGTAGTTGTTTGCCGTTTTTACTGAAGGATATATTTTGAACGGCTTTAAGGTGAAGGGAATTTATAAGCAGTTGCCTTTCTTTATTTTCAAATTCATCAATATCGCTAGAGATGTTTATTGTGTCCCAAAGTTGATTGGGATACTGAACTCGAATATGCTTGGTATCTATAAACTTTGCGTTTTGCACTGCGTCTAATCCCTCGCGAGTGCACACCAAAGCCCCATTTGTTTCAAATAGGTACAGTTTGCCAACTTGATTAAACAAAGCCAAATACTCTTGATTTTTCGAGAAAACAATGTGCGTTATAGCTCCGTCTATTCCCCGGTAAACTCTTTTTGCATCTCCACTTGACACCGAATAATCTACACATCTTCCCAAGCCTCCAACCATTATTTGTTCTTTATTCTTAGCAGTTAGAGCAGTTATGGGAGTGTAAATTACGTTGTATGTGTTCTGATTGTAATGCAAATTTCCTTTGTTATCTCCTATAATCAAATTGTCATTGTATTCAGTAATAGCGGTTATTCCCGTGTCTATTTCAAACATTTGAGCTTCTTTGTTTCTGGTATAGGGCGAGAAATCATTAGAGAAAGAACCCAGTTTGGGCAATACCGCCACTAACAATCCTCTGGAGTCAAATTGTTTAATTTCTTGTGCGTTCCAAATTATAAATTGATACTCCATTTGATCAAAACCCGCAATTTGCATTTCGAAATTAAGAGATTGAGTTGAGCCATTTTCGGCATTGTAGTAATTTAGGTAAGTATAGCCAAAAGCGTTTATCACCATAGACGAGTTGTAAAACAATGCAGTGCTTTTGGCCATAAAACGGGGATTTAAAAGTTTTGTAGTTTTTACCTTTTTTAGTTTATCACCTTGAAGGTTAAAATACACAATCTCAGTTTCCGAATAATATGCATTTTGTGTTACAGCAATTGCTTGATTTTGTGTTTTGTTCAGGCTAAAGTGAGCTAAATTAGCAAACTTAAACAGTTCTATCTGTTCTCCATTTTTGGTGTTTATCTTCCATATGCTTTCAGATAAACTTTGTGTGTAAAGTATTGTACTGCCATTATCAACTAAATAAAAACATTCCGGAATACTACTTACGTGGTGTTCGGACAATAAATTGCCCGTTGCCGCTTCTATCATAAATAGATCAACGCCCGTACATATAGCAATTTTACCGCTTTCTGGGTTAAACGAAGCTAGTTGCTTGTCTTTTAGCACATACAAATTAGCAATAAGTAAATTGGTAATGCTATTAGCTAGATTGTATGTGTGAGTTACCTTTCCAGAAATTAAATCAAAATGGATAAGTTGGCTTTGAGAAATGCCGTATAGTTTAGCGTTTTTTTCATCTGCAATTACAGCAATTAAATTTTTGTCTGCTACATCATATCGCGTAAGTAAATTAAAGCTATAAAGTTGATGCCGCCGAATAGTTTTGAAATCGTTGGCTACGGCAATAAAACTTTTAGATGCAGGTATTATTTTACAAAACTGTACCGAGTCTTGTGCAGATACGTTAAAATACAAAAATAGTAAAGGTATAAATAAAATACTCTTTTTTGCTAATTTAGAGGTTAAGGAATTAAGGTAAGAAAAAAACATTGCACTATCGACAAAACAAAGTAAGCTAATTATTGCAAATTAGGAGACTTAGCTAGCTATTTAAATCTGGATTATGTGATAGAAAACCGTGAGGAGAGTTTAAAGCCCAAAGAAATCAAGACTTTAGCCGAATTGGCATAGGAACCCTTTTGGTTTGTCGGATAAAGTCAACAAAGTGATTGATTTCAAAGGGATTTTGGCTCGTAATAGGTTGGCTATTGCATAATACGGGTTAAAACTTATTTATACTAATGAAACATAAAAAGATAGCTCTACGAACTGCAAAAATTATAAAGTTTTAAATTGTTTGTAAAACACTGAGTTGGCCATCGGATTCGTTTCAATTTCCAACATAAATGGTCTGTCTAATCTTACCATTTTACTTATTTTTTTAAGAAGCATCGCGTGTTTAGTCGCCATTTCATATTTTAAGCCAAAATGCTTAGCCATTTTTTTTAAAGAGCGATGTTGCTCTGTTATCTGATATCTACTCGCTTCTCCCATTTTTTCTGGTCCGTTTATCATTTCGAAAATGCGGCCTCCTTGGTTATTTAATACAATTAGTTTTAAGTTAGCTGGGAGGTTTTCATTCCACAAGCCATTTACATCATACAAAAAAGCGAGATCTCCGGTAACTAGGTAAACGGGTTTATCCGTAAGCATAGCTTCGCCAACAGCGGTAGAAGTACACCCATCAATGCCACTTGTGCCTCTATTGCTGCGTATCGTTACATTTTTGTTTTCTAGCTCTTTTTCTAAATACGATACATATCGTACGGCCATAGAATTTGCTAAATGCAGTATGCAATCGTTCGGTATACTTTCAAGTATGCATTTTACAGCCGTAAATTCATTAAATTCTTCCCATTTTAAGTTGTCGAATACTGTATGAAAACGAGTTATTTTCTCATTCCAAGCTTTCTTATAAGGCGACCACATTGCCATACCGATTAATTGTTCTTCGGGCGAGTAGCTGTTTTTGTCACTGGGTGTAACAATTTCAGGTTCGGTTTCAAATAGTTGCCCAACTTCATTGAAATAAGACAGATGAATATGCTTAACTGGTTTGTGTTTTTTAAGAAAGAGTTTTAATGCTTTGGACACCGTTGTAGTTCCCGTAGTTATGAGAATGTCTGGTCTTAAGTCAGCATCATTTTCGAAATTAGATTTTATGTGCGAATACAAAAAAGCATCCCAACTGGCAAGTTCAGAAGGAATATTAGCGGTAATGTCTGAAATTTCTACTGTTTGCCAGGCTAAACAATCTACCCTAAGAGAAACCTTCTCTCCGCTCTGCATTCCATTAAAAATAAGAATGTTTTTCCCTTGAAAATTTTCGCCTATTTGCTCTTGAAGTAAGCGTAAAGAAAGTACTGCTTCTAGATTTCTAGGCTTGTAATTTTCAGTTTTCGGGTCTGTTAATGCTTGTAAATCGGCATAAAAAGGTTCGCGAATAGGCACGTTTATATGCACTGGTCCCGGTATTCCATTCTCGAAATACGTATTTACTTTTTCCGCAATTGCACTAAAATCGCTCCGATTATCATAGTTATTAGGTGTTTCAAACTCAGCCCTTATGTGGTTTTTAAAAACTTCTTTTTGCCGAATAGCTTGTCCATCCCAAGCATCTATTTTTTCCGGTGGGCGGTCTGCAGTTATTACAATCAACGGAATACGAGCATAAAAAGCTTCGGCAATAGCGGGGTAATAATTTAATGCCGCAGTACCGCTCGTACAATTTAGTATTACAGGTTGGTTGCTTGCTTTTGCCATTCCCAAGGCTACAAATCCAGCACTTCGCTCGTCTATTACAGAATAACAGTTTTTGCTACTATTATGCAAATGGAAAATAAGTGGAGCATTTCTGCTTCCCGGAGAAATTACCGCATTATCAGCTGATAAACCCGAAACTAAAGCGTGTATGCAATTGTTAATACCCAAAGCGTGCGGCAAAGATGATTTCTTTATTATTTAAACAAAGGAAGTTAAAAATCTATTTTTACCTTTGACGCTTTCTTAAAAAATGGCAGTAGAATTAAAAATTCCTTCAGTTGGAGAATCAATTACGCAAGTAACTATAGCATCTTGGCTTAAAGCAGATGGCGACTATGTAGAAATGGACGAGGCAGTAGCGGAGCTAGAAAGCGACAAAGCAACAGTTGAGCTAAATGCTGAAAAATCAGGAGTTTTAAAAATATTAGTAGCAGAAGGTGAGGACGTGGAAATAGGTGTTGTAGTGGCAACTATAGATACAGACGCAGCTGCACCAGAAGGTACGGCAGCTCCAAAAGTAGCGGAAACGCCTAAAGTAGAAGCTAAGCCAGAGGCACCAAAGTCTGCTGTTTCCGAAACGGCTTCAACCAATTATGCAACGGGTTCTCCAAGTCCGGCAGCGGCTAAAATATTAGCGGAAAAAGGAATAAATGCTGCTGCTATAAAAGGTAGCGGAAAAGATGGTAGAATA
>Ga0102814_10000576_pt1 | contig 26565 bp, 23 predicted proteins | sample ColrivemetaGS741_FD_79112 | JGI IMG/M metagenome (GOLD analysis project Ga0102814, IMG submission 79112) | Estuarine microbial communities from the Columbia River estuary - Flood tide ETM metaG S.741 | ecosystem: Environmental > Aquatic > Marine > Intertidal zone > Estuary | place: USA...
AAAAAATCCTGTTTAAAAATACACCCCTGTACAGAAAAACAGTTGTTTTACTTTAAAAGCAACTGCCTCTTTCAAACGGAGCACACGATATGTCCAAGTTAACCGAACGCCAGCAACAAGTTTTGAAGCTCATCCAGCGTGCCATCGCCCAAACTGGCGCGCCGCCTACACGAGCGGAAATCGCGACTGAGCTCGGATTTCGATCTGCCAATGCCGCCGAAGAACACCTGCAGGCATTGTCGCGCAAAGGCGTGATCGAACTGGTGAGTGGGACCTCCCGAGGCATCCGGCTGCGGGGCGAAGCGCTGCGCGATCTCAATGATGACCCCGACCGTCAGATGATGCTGCCCATAGCCGGTCTCAACCAACTGCTTTTACCCTTGGTTGGTCGAGTCGCCGCGGGCTCTCCCATTTTGGCTGCCGAGCACGTTGAGCAGTCTTACCACCTCGAGCCCAGCCTGTTCCAGCGCCGCCCAGACTACCTGCTCAAAGTTAGGGGGATGTCCATGCGCGATGCCGGCATCCTCGATGGCGATTTACTCGCAGTACAAACCACTCGTGAGGCGCGCAATGGCCAAATCATCGTGGCCCGTCTTGGGGAAGATGTCACCGTCAAACGGTTCTGGAAAAGCGCCTCCCACATCGAACTGCGCGCAGAAAACCCCGATTTTTCAACCATCGTCGTTCAACCTGATGAGCCTTTTGACATCGAAGGTCTTGCTGTCGGCTTGATTCGCAACACGGTCTTGAACTGACCCAAAGGAGACACCATGTCCACCAACGTCATCCAATTCCCCCAAGATCGCCGCGACGCTCAGGTTGCTGCGCGTCCGCCTGTCAAGGGCCCTGCTGGCACGGGGGTCGTTCGCATCAACCGCTTTGTTGACGGTCAGCGCGGCCAGGCAGGACGAATGGTCATTACGGGTCGCATGGCAGACGTCTGTGCCGCACTCGATCAAATGGTCGCGCTTGAGGCCTGTGCGTAAGCTTACTTTTTTCCAACCTGTAGGGATGGGTGCCAAATTGTCGGGGCACAATATCACCTATGAACATTGTGATCCTCGATGACTTCCAAGACGCCATCCGCAAGCTCCGTTGCGCCGAAAAGATCGCAAATTACAAAACCCAAATCTACACCAACAACATCAAGGGCGTCGGTCAACTGGCCGTTCGTCTGCGTGACGCCGAAGTGGTTGTGCTCGTTAAGGAACGCACGCCCTTTACCCGGCAACTGATTGAAAAACTCCCCAAGCTCAAGCTGGTTGTGCTGACCGGCACGCAGACTGACCACATCGACATTCCCGCGTGTACCGAGCGCGGAATCGCGGTAGCGGCTGGCACCTACAGCCCGCACGCCAACGCGGAGTACACGTGGGCGCTCCTCATGTCCGCCGCTCGCCGGATACCGCAATACGTCGCTAGCCTCAAGCATGGCGCCTGGCAGCAATCAGGCCTGAAAGCCTCAGCCATGCCGCCGAATTTTGCTTTAGGTTCTTTGTTGCGTGGTAAGACGCTTGGGATCTGGAGCTTTGGGCAGGTTGGGCAACTCGTCGCAGGCTATGGACGGGCGTTCGGCATGGACGTACTGGTCTGGGGCAGTGCTGCCAGCCAAGCGCGTGCAGCGCAAGAAGGCTATGCCTTAGCGGAAAGCAAAGCCGACCTGTTCGCCCGCAGCGACTACCTCAGCATTCATTTGCGACTCAGCAAAGACAATCGCCACAGCATCTCATTCGCCGATCTGTCTCAGATGAAGCCAACCGCGACATTTATCAACACATCCAACGCTCATTTGGTCGCTCCCGAAGCATTGGTCAGCGCGCTGAACCGCGGTCGTCCCGGGCTAGCGGCGATTGACGTTTTTGAGATCGAGCCCATGATGCAGGGGCAAGCCCTCCTCCGCCTCGAAAATTGCATTTGTACCCCGCACATTGGCGAGGTCGAAGTAGAGACCTACGAGCGGGACTTCAGCATGGCGTTTGACAACGTTCAAAATTTCATTCGCGGTATTCCATCCAACATCATCAACCCCGGCGCCCTTCAAGTTCGTCGTTAATTTGTCACTTCAACATGGCCACATCAAGCACCCCAACACTTGATTTTCAAACCATCGCCGTCATCGGCGCTGGCGCGATGGGTCGCGGCATCGCCCAGATCGCAGCCCAAACGGGAGCGACCGTCTACCTGTATGACACCAATCATGCCGCCTGCCTCGACGCGAAAAAGCAACTTGGCGCGCAATGGGATAAGTTGGTGGCCAAGGCAAAAATAAGCAGCGAAAACGCGTCGGCCTATTTGGGCAACATTCGGGTCGCAGAAACGATGGATGACTTGGGTGGTTGTGAGCTCATTGTCGAAGCGATCATTGAGCGACTGGATATCAAGCAGGACCTGTTCAAGTCACTTGAGGCCGTGGTCACTGACCAGTGCGTACTGGCGTCAAACACATCCTCTTTGTCAATCACCGCCATCGCAGCCGGACTCGAAGGGCCCGAGCGCTTTGCAGGCTATCACTTCTTTAACCCCGTCCCTCTGATGCGCGTGGTGGAGGTGATCGCCGGGCTCAAAACCGAGCCTGACGTCATTCAAAGGCTCCAGCGCTTTGGGTCTGCGATGGGTCATACGGCCGTGATCGCCACGGACACCCCGGGCTTTATCGTGAATCACGCAGGCCGCGCATACAGCACCGAGGCCCTGCGAACGGTTTCGGAGCGGGTCGCCGACTTCGCCACCATCGATCGGGTTTTACGTGACCAAATGGGCTTTCGTTTGGGTCCGTTCGAGCTATTCGACCTGACCGCGCTGGACGTCTCACACCCGGTCATGGAATCCATATACGGGCAGTATTATCAAGAGCCCCGCTACCGCCCCAGCGTCATCACAGCCCAGCGGCTTGCTGGCAAGGTCTTGGGTCGAAAAACGGGTGAGGGTTTCTACAAATACGAGGACGGTAAAGCCGTGGTCGCAGACGAAGCGCCCCCACCCCTCGTTGCGGACATGCCCCCCGTATGGGTCTCCCCAAAGGCCGCGCGCCGACCAGAGCTGTACCAGTTGTTAAAAGATTTAGGGGCGCAGATCGAAACCGGACAGACGCCCTCTGCGCAAGCCTTGATACTCGTTGCCCCATTGGGTATGGACGTCACCACGCTGGCGGCTGTCGAGCAACACGACGCAACCCGTGTCATGGGCATCGACATGATGCTCAACGACAGCGCCACCAAACGCCGCGTCCTGGCAACCAACCCAGCCACGCGCCCTGATATCCGTGATGCTGCTCACGCCTTGTTCGCCCGTGACGGCAAAGCGGTCAGTGTTATCCGTGACAGTGGCGGTTTCATCACGCAACGCGTTGTAGCCTGTATCGTGAATATTGCTGCAGACATGTGCCAACAAGGCGTCTGCTCCCCGCAAGATTTAGACCTTGCCGTCACGCTGGGCTTGGGTTACCCGCTCGGCCCACTGGCCATGGGCGACGCAGTCGGCCCGACCAACGTGCTCGAAATTTTGTTCAACTTGCAAACGGTTTATGGCGATCCACGCTATCGCCCCAGTCCCTGGTTGCGCCGCCGTGGCGCGCTTGGGTTGAGCCTTCGGCATGAGGAAATTTGACGATGTCTGACCGCCTTTTATCCGTACAAGTGGACCAAGCGATGGTACTGACCATCAGTAACCCTGAGATGCGAAATGCACTTGGACCCAACGTTTACACCACGGGCGTCGAGGCCCTCAACGCAGCCGAGACGAACCCTGACGTTCGCGCAGTCATCATCACTGGAGAGGGCGCGCATTTTTGTGGCGGAGGCAACCTCAACCGTCTCTTGGAAAACCGTCAAAAAGACCCCGTCGTGCAAGCTGAGAGCATTGCGGCCTTGCACAACTGGATTGACTCCATCCGAACATTTCCCAAGCCTGTTATTGCTGCGGTCGAGGGTGCTGCAGCCGGTGCCGGATTGTCGCTAGCGCTGGCCTGTGATTTTGTCGTTGCTGCAGACAATGCAAAGTTTGTGATGGCTTACAGTTCTGTTGGCTTATCGCCCGATGGCGGTGGCAGTTGGGCTTTGGCGCGCGCGCTTCCACGCGCCACGGCAATGAAAATGTTGATGGCCGCACAGCCGATGACAACACCCGACCTTCGACAGTTGGGCGTTGTGAGTCACGCCGCGGCGCCGGGACAGGCGCTCCAAACAGCGCTCAATTTGGCAAAGGACTTGTGCGCCCGTGCCCCCAACGTGCTTGCAAGCGTCAAGGAATTGGTTAACGATGCAGCCGATCAAACGCTGTCAGCGCACCTCGCGGCTGAACAGAAGCATTTTGTCAAAAACCTCCATCATCCCAACGGCGGTGAGGGCATTCGCTCATTCATGGAAAAGCGAACAGCACACTACAAGTGAAAACACCTCGCCTTATTAACCCTTCGAGTCACTGATACGACACATGATTGACGAACCAATTCTTACGATGGAAGAACGAGAGGCCATCAATGCAGGTCGCTGGTTTTCATCCCTTTCACCATCACTTAGACACGACATACTTCGATGCGCTTACGTCAAACGCTACAAAGACGGAGATCTGATTTGCGCGCGCGGCGATCCCCCCATGGAATGGATCGGCGTTTGCAAAGGTGCAGCACGCGTGAGCTCGACCTCTTTGTCAGGCAAACAGATCACGTACACCTACATCGAGCCGGGCATTTGGTTTGGCGATGTGGCGATGTTCGATGGCGACTCGCGCACGCACGATGTGTACGCACACGGCCCCACGACAACGCTGTGCGTTGCGCGCGCAGATTTTTACAAAATTTTGGCGCAACACGTGGAACTCTACGAGGCGCTGATGCGCTTGCAAGCCCGACGCATCAGACAGCTGTTTGGTTTGGTCGAAGATTTGAACACCATGCCACTGCGCGCCCGCTTGGCAAAGCAATTACTTCACCTCTCGCGCAGTTACGGTGTGCCGTCACTCACGCATGTGGGGGAGGTTCGTATCAGCTTGCACCTGGCACAGGAGGAGCTCGCGCAACTCTTGGGCGCGTCACGCCAGCGGGTCAACCAAGAGCTCAAAACAATGGAACGGGAAGAAGTGATTCGTGTCGAGCAAGCGGGCTTGGTGGTTCGAAACCGAGAGAAATTGATGCAAATCACAGAGGCCGATCACGATTGAGCGACGCACGCCGTTCGCCAGTTGCCGGGCAATCGCTATGAGCACTGAGACCCAAAGCACGCATACCATTGATGCGGCGGCCCTTTCCGACTGGTTAGCGCAACACCTCGCGTACTTCAAAGGTCCAGTCAGCGTCGAGAAGTTCGCCGGTGGGCAGTCCAACCCAACCTACAAGCTCACTGCGTCAAGTGGGGTTTATGTGTTGCGTTGCAAACCCGGCCCCGTCTCAAAGCTGTTGCCCTCGGCACATGCCATTGAGCGGGAGTTCAAGGTCATGCGGGCGCTGGCAGCAACCCCTGTGCCTGTGCCGACTATGCACGTGTTGTGCGAGGACGAGTCAGTCATTGGCCGCGCCTTCTACGTCATGGCGTTTGAGACCGGGCGCGTTCTTTGGGATCAAGCCCTACCCGACCTCTCCCGCGATGATCGCAGCGCCATTTACTGGGCGATGAACCATACCCTGTGTGCCTTACACACGGTTGATATCAACCGCGTCGGTTTGCAGGATTACGGTCGACCGGGGAACTACTTCGAGCGACAAATCAACCGGTGGAGTAAACAGTACACCGCTTCTGTCACGACCGAAATCCCTGCGATGGATGCACTCATGGCGTGGTTACCTAACAACCTACCCGCGACCGCACTCGATCCATCGCTGGTCAGCATTGTGCACGGCGATTACAGATTAGATAACCTCATTTTTCACCCCGCAAAAAACGAGGTCCTTGCGATATTGGATTGGGAATTGTCCACCATTGGTCACCCACTGGCTGATTTCAGCTACCACTGTATGTCGTGGCATATTGAGCCGGGGGATTTCCGGGGCATTGGCGGGCTCGACCTTGACGCACTGGGTATCCCCACGGAAGCCGAATACATCGCCAAGTACTGCGAAACAACTGGGTTTATCTCACCAGATCAACTCACGGCTGACTGGCCGTTTTACATGGCCTACAACCTGTTCCGCTTGGCCGCTATCTTGCAGGGTATCGCGAAGCGGGTTGAGGCAGGTACGGCCTCAAGCGAGCAGGCTCGACGGTCTGCTGCCGGTGCACGCCCACTGGCGGCGCTGGGGTGGAAATTCGCGCAGCAATACCGCAACTAATCACCCAATTATTAAACGCATAAACGGGAGAAGATATGCACTTCGATTACACAGACAAGGTCCAGGACCTGAGAGCCCGGTTGCTCGAATTCATGGATACACATGTCTATCCCAACGAGGCACGGTTCAACCAAGAAGTCGCTGAAAATCGAGCCAAAGGGAATGCCTGGATACCAACGAAACTGGTCGAAGAACTGAAGCCCAAAGCACGCGCGGCGGGCCTTTGGAATTTGTTCCTCCCCCACTCCAAACGGGCCCCTGAGGGACTCAGTAATTTAGAGTACGCGCCGTTGTGTGAAATCATGGGGCGCGTCCCATTTGCGGCAGAAGTCTTCAACTGCAACGCGCCGGATACCGGCAACATGGAAACACTGGAGCGTTATGCCAGCGAGGCCATCAAGGACGAATGGCTAGAGCCTTTATTGCGCGGAGAAATCCGATCAGCCTTCCTGATGACCGAGCCTGACGTCGCATCATCAGATGCCACGAACATCCAGTGCAGCATCGTGCGCGATGGTGACGACTATGTCCTCAACGGTCGTAAGTGGTGGAGCTCTGGCGCAGGCGACCCCCGTTGCGCCGTTTACATCGTGATGGGTAAAACAGACCCTGAAGCGCCACGCCACCAGCAACAGTCCATGATTGTGGTCCCCAGTAATGCGCCGGGTATCGAAGTCCTGCGACCACTGACTGTTTTTGGTTATGACGATGCCCCGCACGGTCACATGGAAGTCAAACTCACCAATGTGCGGGTGCCCGCGTCAAACATGCTGTTGGGTGAAGGTCGCGGCTTTGAAATCGCGCAAGGGCGCTTGGGGCCTGGTCGTATCCACCATTGCATGCGATCCATCGGTATTGCTGAACGTGCGCTGGAACTCATGTGCAACCGCTTGAATCGCCGCGTGGCGTTTGGCAAACCCCTCTCAGCGCAAAGTGTTTGGCATGAGCGAATCGCTGATGCACGTATCAAAATTGAACAGGCGCGTTTGCTCACGCTCAAAGCCGCTTACATGATGGACACCGTCGGTAACAAGATGGCAAAGTCAGAAATCGCAATGATCAAGGTGATCGCGCCTAACATCGCGCTAGAAATCATTGACATGGCGATACAAGCCCACGGCGCAGGTGGCTTGGCTGAGGACTTCCCGTTGGCTTACGCTTACGCGAACCAACGCACTCTGCGGCTTGCTGATGGGCCCGATGAAGTACACCGTGTGGCCGTCGCAAAGCTGGAATTGGCGAAGCATTCCATTGTGGCGGAAGGCATGGATATGCCCATCACCCGTGGCAATTGATAACTCACAAGGTCTCTCATGATTGACATTTACTCTTGGCCAACCCCCAACGGACACAAAGTTCACATCATGCTCGAAGAGTGTGGTCAGCGTTTGGGGCGTGACTGGAATGCGCACGGTGTTGACATTGGTGCAGGGGATCAATTCGATCCTGAGTTCTTAAAAATCAGTCCGAACAACAAAATTCCAGCGTTGGTTGATCCCAACGGACCGAATGGCAAGCGTTTTGCGCTCTTTGAGTCGGGCGCCATCCTGCTGTATCTGGCCAGTAAATACAACCGTTTTCTGCCCAAGACAGATGCCGGTAAGTTTGAGACGCTTCAATGGTTGATGTTTCAAATGGGCGGGGTGGGGCCTATGTTGGGGCAAGCGCACCACTTTCGGATTTATGCGCCCGAAAAAATTGATTACGCATATGACCGTTACACCAACGAAGCCAAGCGTATCTATGGGGTGCTCGACAAACAAGTCTCCAAAACGCCGTATATCGCTGGCAAGCAATACACCATCGCCGATATTGCGACGTTCCCGTGGCTGCGCAGTTGGCAGAACCAAGGCATCGATTGGGCCAATTTCCCGGCGCTGAAAGATTGGTTTGATCGAATCGCCGAGCGCCCAGCTGTCAAGCGGGGTGTCACGGTCCTGGCAGATCGTCGAAAACCGCTTGTTGACCCCAAAGCGCTTGCAGTACTGTTCGGTAACGAGCAGTACAAAAAACGCTGAACTGCAGCAGCCCAATGACCACGCGGTATCCACGCATGGCCTTTATCGGTCCGGGGCGCGTGGGTCGCAGTCTGGCTTTTGCTTTCAAGCAAGCGGGGGTAGACGTTGTTGGGTATGTGGGTCGCGCGGGGTCATCGCCGCCGACCGATAACCTGCTTGAGGGGATTCCTCCCCTCCAGACGACCGAGGCCCTCGCAAAAGCGGAATGGATTTGGTTGACGGTGCCCGATGGTCAAATTAAAGCTGTAAGCGACACCCTCCCCTGGCAACCCCATCACGTTGCGCTTCACTGCAGCGGCGCCACGCCGTTAGACGCCTTGTCGTCGGCTGGCACGGCAGGCGCTGCTCGGGTTGGCTTTCATCCCATTCAAATTTTTTCGCAGCCCACCATCGCCGCGCATCACCTCGACGGCACCAGTGTCGGTATCGAAATTGATCCCAACGACAATCCGCATCAAACCAGTCGACTGGCAGCGCTCACAGACTGCGCGAATCAACTGGCAGTCGGGGTGGGTATGCGTCCCCTGGCGATTAAGCCAGGCCAGCGCGCGCTTTACCACGCGGGCGCAGGTTTCGCGGCAAGCGCACTGGTATCCGTCTTGGCCGAAGCGCTGGATTTATGGGCATCCGCAGGAATTGAGCCGGCACAAGCCCTCACCGCACTTCTACCGCTGGCACGTACATCGCTTTTGTCGTTCGAATCCGCAGCCACCGGAGGCGCGTTAGACGCTGCGGTTGCAGGTCCTGTTGCACGTGGGGATCTCGGTGTCATTGAAAGTCACCTGACGGCATTCGACGAACAAGGCATCGACCCCGCGCTTTACTGCACGATCGCATTGAAACAGGTGGCGTTAATGGCGAGGGGCGATCGCTTAAACGCCGCCACGCTTGCGGCAATGGAACAGCGCTTGACAGAATCATCAGTCGGGCACTGACCCCTCACAAGCCGCGTATTCAACCAATGCCAACGATAGCCGCTGGCCTGGCGGTATTTACTGATTGAGTAACCGCTTGAGTTTCGCTATCGCGGTGTCAGGCGTGGTCAGGACGGGTAGCCCCAAACGTGATCGCACCAACGGCGCAGCCCTCGCCATGCTGAACTGCGCCAATGCAAGGAGCCCACAACCCCGCTCCGCCAGCGCCCTCGCCGCTGCCAACACCAGGGCATCGTGGGTTGCGCCATCACCCGCGTTGAGAGCGGTCATGGCATCCTCGACCAGCTGGGTATCCAAGGCACAGCTATCGCCAAATTCGGGCGGCATGCTCACCAGCGTGGGTGCGAAGGATGCAATCAAACCAATGGTTGGATCGGCCTTCGAAGAAGCCATCCGCCACGCGTTAGCTTCCTCAATCATGGCCTCGTTAGGCTTCAAAATGGGGATTCGCGGATGCCGTGCCGCGGCCGCTTCGATACAGGGACCAAATGCTGAGCACGTGAACAACACGCCCTTCGCGCCTGTGTTGACGGCGTAATCAGTCAGGTCGATGAAGCGCTGCGTCATAGCCCCATCTAACCCCTGACCGTTTTGGGCCAAGTCTGCTGACAGACTGTCGTCGAGCAGATTCATCCGAGTGGCTTCAGGCCATGAAGCTTCGAACGCTTGATTGATCGGGTCCACAGAGTGCGCAAGGGCGTGAATAAGGGCGATGCGCGGCATAAGAAATCCTGTATGTGGCCTGCCCGGAGGGAATCGAACCCCCGACCCACGGCTTAGAAGGCCGTTGCTCTATCCGACTGAGCTACGGGCAGATCTGAGTTAGTTGAGCGATTAAACCAGAAATAAAAAAGCCCCTGTGATGGGGCATTTTCAATTGATTCATGGTCGGAGCGATAGGATTCGAACCTACGACCCTCTGGTCCCAAACCAGATGCGCTACCAGACTGCGCTACGCTCCGACAGCTTTGTATTGTAGCGACTAAAACCTCCAATTCTGGACGCACCAGGTCTCCGCGAGTAATTAAATTGCGCGGCATTGGTCACAAAACCGTTCGCATTTGTGCGGCGGCCTCGTGTAACCAGCTGAGCCAACGGGTCGTTACCGCAGGCTCTGGACTTGCCCCATTCGCTCCGCTGGCGAGCACCACATTCAGAGCGGCAACCACTTGGCCATCGGCGCGCTGAAGCGGTACAGCGATGGCTTGCACACCCCACTCATGCTCATCCACCGCGTGCACCCAATGCTGGGCTCGGGCCTGATTGAGTCGCTCTAATAGGCCTGAGGGCGTTGTGATGGTCTGTGGTGTCAGGCGCGTTAATGAATGGGCGCGCAACCAGTTATCGACCGCTGCTTCCGGCCAGTAAGCCATCAATATTTGTCCAGTTGATGTGGCGTGCATGGGTAAGCGCGCGCCCAAGTGCAGGCCCTGTGCCATGGTCATGATCTGCCGAATGTGTTGCGCTTGGCGCGTGTGCAAGTCAACACCCGATGGCGAGACGGCAACCGGCAGCGCCTGCACTGCACCAACCAGTGCGGTGCGGCTACGCGCAACGATGACGACCTCCCCACCATCGGGGACAACCACCGAAAAAGCGCCCCCCGTGTGCGTGGCGAGCTGATCCAGGTGAGGCTGGACTACTCTTGGCAGTTGTGCCGAAGCCAGGTAGTTACCACTGAACTGCATGACTTTGGGCGTCAACCAAAACTGCCGGCCATCAGTCTCCAGGTAACCCAATGCGTGCAGCGTCAACAAATATCGTCGAGCTGCTGCTCGTGTCAGTTCTGCACGCTGCGCTGCCTGCGTGGCATTGAGCCGCTGATGCGCATGATCAAAGGCTTGCAGCAGTTGAAGGCCCTTGGCTAAGCCCGCAATGTAATCACGTGAGGCCAATGTGGCAGTGGGCGACATGTTGGAGTTGAGCGAGGTTATTGGAAGTTGATTCACAAATTTGCGCGATTATCGCACAACCCAGTTAATGATCGCGCAATAACCGCGTGCCCCCAGTGCGAGCGGACGACTCTCACCCTAGGATCAAAAACATCAACAACACCCAACACCGCAGGTGAATATGAATACACAAGTCGCCATCATTGGGGCCGGTCCGTCAGGCTTGCTACTCGGCCAGTTGCTTTACAAAGCAGGTATCGACAACATCATCATCGAGCGCCAGAGCGCGGCATACGTCTTGGGACGCATTCGTGCCGGCGTGCTTGAGCAGGGGACCGTGGACGCGCTGACCGAGGTCGGTGTCGACGCGCGCATGCACCAAGAGGGGCTACCCCACGATGGCTTTGATCTGCTTTTCAAAGGCCAACGTCATCGGATTGATCTGAATGCGCTCACTGGCGGCAAACGCGTCATGGTGTACGGTCAAACGGAGGTGACTAAAGACCTGATGCAGGCTCGGGAGAAAGTTGGCCTGAAGACAATTTATAGAGCCGAGAACGTCGCCATTGCCGATTTCGACAGTGTACATCCCAAGGTCAGCTATAGCCTTGATGGACAACGCCATGAGCTAAGCGCTCGATTCATTGCGGGTTGTGACGGTTTTCATGGGGTATGCCGAGCAAGCGTCCCCGCAGACCGACTGGAAACCTACGAGAAGGTGTATCCATTTGGTTGGCTGGGCGTCCTAGCTGACGTGCCACCAGTCGCACACGAGCTGATCTACGCCAACACCAACCGCGGCTTTGCGCTGTGTTCCATGCGGAGCATGACGCGCAGCCGTTATTACATTCAATGCCCGCTAACCGATCGCGTCGACCAGTGGAGTGACGACGCCTTCTGGACTGAGTTGCGCCATCGCCTGGACCCAGAGGCGGCGGCACAGCTCGTGACGGGACCGTCGATTGAGAAAAGCATCGCACCGCTGCGCAGTTTCGTGACGGAGCCCATGCGCTTTGGCAGCCTTTTCTTGGCCGGTGATGCTGCACACATCGTGCCGCCGACGGGTGCCAAGGGTCTGAATTTAGCAGCATCGGATGTGCGGTATTTGGCACGCGCATTCAGCAGTTACTTCCTGGACAAGGATGAACAGGGGATTACGCAATACTCTGAAAAAGCGTTGGCACGTGTGTGGAAGGCCGAGCGCTTCTCGTGGTGGTTTACCAGCTTGATGCATCAATTTCCGGCAGAGGGTGCTTTCAATCAAAAGGTTCAAGAGGCAGAGCTTGCGTATTTGGTGAGTTCTCAAGCCGCGAGTACCGCATTGGCGGAGAATTACGTGGGTTTGCCGCTCTAAAATCGAGGGACCATGCACACAACTCGGCGCGCCATCAAACCGCTCAAGGGCTTGCGAATACTCAGCCTGGCGTTGAATTTGCCTGGTCCTGCTGCCCTATGGCGACTCCGCCAAATGGGCGCTACCTGTGTCAAGCTCGAGCCGCCAAACGGAGACCCGATGGCGCACTATTGCCACCTAGCCTACGACATCATGCACGGAGGCATTCGCGTCATCACGGCGGACTTAAAGGCACCGGCTGGCCAGAAACGCTTGCACGAACTGCTGGCCAAGACCGATATCTTGCTCACATCCTTTCGGCCGAGTGCGCTCAGAAAATTGGGACTCTCGTGGCCAGACCTGCGCACGGCCTACCCTGACTTGAGTTTGGTACAAATCGTAGGCGCAGCAGGACCCGAGGCAGAAATTGCGGGCCATGACCTAACCTACATGGCCGAAAACGGTCTCGTCAATGACCTCTCGTTGCCTGCGACCTTGTTTGCGGATATGGCGGGCGCACTGATGGCGTCTGAGGCCTGCTTGGCCGTGATTCTTGAGCGCCATCGCAAGGCGACAGGCTCAATGGTGACGGTTGCGCTGCGCGACGCAGCTCAATTCTTGGGAAATCCCCGCACCTGGGGGCTCACGTTACCAACTGGCCCCGTAGGCGGCGCTCATGCCGGCTACGGGGTGTATGCGTGCAAAGACGGTCGAGTAGCCGTTGCGGCGCTTGAGCCCCACTTCGCGACCGCCCTATTAACCTCAACCAGCCTTGCCACCGCGCAGGCGGCTAAGGAAACCGACTGGTTCTCTCAGGCAACGGCCCAACGCTTAAAGCGGTATTTTGCCGGTCAGTCATGCGAACAACTCAGTGCGTTGGCGACCGCACACGACCTACCCCTGCTCTGCCTCCAGACCTGAGTCCACCGAAAGGTCGGCATACGCTTCGCTTGCGGCGCTATTTCGCTTTTTTGGTTGTCCGCTTTGCAGCCAAGCCTGCTCGTGGCGGCAAGCCCGTGTGTTGCGTTAACAAACTGCCTTTGACCGGACGACCTGCGCGCGGTGCATCGACCTTTGGGGTACTGTTTTTGCGGCGCGGGCTGACGTAGCTGCCGGTATTCAAGGGTTGGTAGCTCGGGATCAAATGGACTTTGCCATTACCGATCAAATCCGCGCGCCCCATCGATTTGAGGGCCTCGCGGAGCAAGGGCCAATTATTGGGATCGTGGTAGCGTAAAAAAGCCTTGTGCAAGCGCCGGCGCTTTTCACCCCGCACCACATCAACCGTCTCCGTATCACGCCCTACTTTGCGCAACGGATTCTTACCTGAGTGGTACATCGCCGTGGCGGTCGCCATCGGGCTGGGATAGAAAGTCTGCACTTGGTCGGCGCGAAAGCCATTACGCTTCAGCCATAGCGCCAAATTCATCATGTCCTCGTCGCGGGTACCCGGATGCGCGGCAATGAAGTAAGGGATCAAGTACTGCTTCTTACCTGCCTCAAGGCTGTACTTATCGAACATGCGTTTGAAGCGGTCATAGGTGCCAATACCAGGCTTCATCATTTTCGACAACGGCTCGCCTTCGGTATGCTCTGGGGCGATCTTGAGGTAGCCACCGACGTGATGCGTCACCAACTCTTTCACGTATTCCGGACTCTCAACAGCAAGGTCATAACGCAACCCCGAGCCGATAAGGATTTTTTTCACACCGCGCAGTGCCCGCGCGCGTCGATACAGCTTGATTAGCGGATCGTGGTTGGTATTTAAATTCGAACAAATGCCGGGATAGACGCAACTGGGCTTGCGACAGGCTGCTTCAATCTCGGGTGACTTACAGCCAATTCGATACATGTTTGCAGTCGGGCCACCGAGGTCCGATATAACCCCCGTAAAGCCAGTCACCTGATCACGAATTGCTTCCACCTCTTTGATGATGGAGTCTTCAGAGCGACTTTGGATCACGCGTCCTTCGTGCTCCGTAATCGAACAGAAGGTACAACCGCCAAAGCATCCCCGCATGATGTTGATTGAGAAACGAATCATCTCCCATGCTGGAATTTTGGTCTCACCGTCGTGCCCCCCCTGCTTGTCCGCATACTTGGGGTGGGGGCTGCGTGCATAGGGGAGATCAAACACATGATCCATCTCGGCCGTGGTGAGGGGAATCGGCGGTGGCGTCACCCAGACATCGCGTGCGGTGGCGCCCTCCCCGTGCGCCTGAACCAAGGCGCGCGCATTACCGGGGTTGGTTTCAAGATGCAGCACACGATTGGCATGCGCGTACAACACCGAGTCACGCTTGACCTGCTCATACGATGGCAGACGAATCACCGACTTATCTCGTGGCGGTACTTTAACTTTGCCGGTGCGGGTCGTGGTCGTTGAACTCGGCATGAATACCAATGGCTTGACGCGCGGATCAGCGCTTACGCCGCTATCGGCCGCAGCATTCGATGCGCCTGCCTTGGCCTGCGCCTCCTCCTCACGAGCGCAACTGCCACCTTGCAGCGCAGCTTGTTCGCTCACCATCAAATACGGGTTGATGTGGCTGTCGACACGCCCAGGTTGATCCACCTCAGTTGAGTCAATCTCGAACCACCCCTCTGGGGTCTCACGCCGGACAAAGGCCGTCCCGCGGACGTCAGTGATGTCGTGGATCGACTCTCCTTTGCCGAGCCGATGAGCGATCTCAATGATTGCGCGTTCAGCGTTGCCATACAAAAGCAAATCACACTTCGAGTCGACTACGAGCGAGCGACGAACCTTATCTTGCCAGTAGTCGTAATGCGCAATCCGGCGCAATGAGCCTTCAATACCGCCAACAACAATTGGCACATCCTTATACGCCTCACGGCAGCGCTGCGAATAGACCAGCGCCGCGCGATCGGGCCGCGAGCCGCCTTGACCACCCGCGGTGTATGCATCATCAGAACGAATTTTTCGATCCGCCGTGTAGCGATTGATCATCGAGTCCATGTTTCCGGCGGTGACACCGAAAAACAAGTTGGGCTTACCCAGGACGCGGAACGGGTCAGCGCTCTGCCAGTCAGGCTGCGCGATGATACCGACACGAAAGCCCTGTGCTTCAAGGGTTCGCCCAATCACGGCCATGCCAAAACTGGGATGATCGACGTAGGCATCGCCGGTGACGATGATGATGTCACAGCTGTCCCATCCCAAGGCTGTCATCTCAGCACGCGACGTCGGCAAAAACTTGGCCGTTCCAAAGCGGCTGGCCCAATAGGGCCGATAGCTGGTGATGGGTTTCGCGAGTCGCTCGAATTGCGACACGTCGACGGGCATGTTCATAGGGGGCGCTGGGTTGCTGCGCGACACAATAGCCGCGAACCCGCTATTTTAGACGTTACCCACACATTTGGCACGGCCTGTCCAGAGGCACAAAAATCGTATGGACAAAAAAAAGCCACCCGAAGGTGGCTTTTTGCGGTTGCGCGCCGTTGATTAACGGATCACAGCCAGAGTCGAACGCTGACCACCGCGGTAGGTCATCAGTGTCAATGCACCGTTCTTAATGTCACCCTTCTCGTCGAAAGAGATGTTGCCGGTCACACCCTGGTAGCCAGAGGTTTTGGCCAACTCGGGCAAGTACTTTGCGGGATCAACAGAATCAGCACGCTTCATCGCGTCAGCCATCAACTTGACAGCGTCGTACACGTAGGGCGCGTAAACCTGAACTTCAGCGCCGTACTTGGCCTTGAAGTCTTCGCGGAACTTGTCCATCGCAGCCTTACCTGCTTCGTCCACACCACCGGCTTCTGCACAGTAGACCATGTCATCAGCCAAGCCGTCGCCAGCCAGCGCAGGCAAACCAGCGGTACAAATACCGTCGCCGCCCATGAACTTCGCGTTGATACCGAGTGCCTTCATTTGCTTAAGCATGGGGCCTGCGACAGCGTCCATACCACCGAAGAAGACCACATCGGGGTTCTTGCCTTTGATGGAGGTCAGGATCGCGTTGAAGTCGGTTGCTTTGTCGTTCGTGAATTCACGCGCAACCAAGGTACCGCCTGCAGACGTCACGCCTTTTTCGAACTCATCGGCAACACCCTGGCCATATGCGGTGCGGTCGTCGATTACCGCAACGGTTTTGCCTTTCAGAGTCTCGATAGCGTAGCGGCCCAAAGTACCACCCAATTGCGTGTCGTCAGCAACCAAACGGAAGGTTGTGTCGAAGCCCTGGCGGGTGTACTTGGGGTTGGTTGCTGAGGGCGAAATTTGGGGCAACCGCGCATCGTGATAGATCGATGATGCAGGGATTGTGGTGCCAGAGTTCAAGTGACCAATGACGCCGTTGACCTTCGCGTCAACCAGCTTTTGTGCCGCTGCCGTACCCTGCTTGGGATCAGCCGCGTCGTCTTCAGCCAGCAACTCAAAGGTGACTTTCTTACCACCAATGGTCATGCCAGCAGCGTTCAACTCTTCGATAGCCATGCGACCACCGTTTTCGTTGTCCTTACCCAAGTGGGCGATCGCACCGCTGGTTGGGCCTACGTGACCGATTTTTACGACCATGGTGTCACCGCCGCCAGCGGCTTCTTCTTTGTCGCCACAAGCAACGAGCGCAAGGGCAGCAGCAGCGACCAGAGCGAGTTTGATTTTCATTTGCATGATAGTCCTTGAATGAACAGGTTAAATTGCTAAATAGCGGGGCTCGCGCAATGTTGCAGTGTCCGCTAAGCGCGAACGATACCGCAAAATCGGGTGGGACTGAGGGCGTTTTGGGAATTTTCTTAGATATTAGGGTTTTTACTAATCATCCAAACACACGACCCGCGGTTCCTAGGTGAATGTGGTGTTGGTGAGAGCGACCCCCATCGCCGCATATCGCTTCCAACGGCTGCGGGCCGCAGCGGCCGCTTGTGGCGTGACCACCTCAACGACTCGTTTAAAGCGCTCGACCGATGGCACCCAGGCATCGCTCAAATTGACCAACCGGTCGCGACGCTCGGTTTGCGAAACGTCCGTTATGAGCGCGACCATACTCCTGGCCTTCACCGCGGGCGGGCTGTCGAAGCGCGCGTGCGGCACAAACCCCTCGCGCTCCAAAGACCACAGCGCGTCGTCAATTGCATCAAGGGTTTCCGCCGTACACAACACCACCATAGGCTCTTGGCGTTTCGTGGTCTTGGTTATTAGGCGGCGCAGATGCTGCACCGGATCGCTCACACCGGTATGAAATGCAACAGCCTCAAGCGTCTCGTCCGCCATAACGGTCAAGCACGCTTCGATACCGATGACCCTGCACTCAGAACATGATGAACCAGCAAGGGCACAGGTCGACCGGTGGCTCCTTTCGCTGCGCCACCGTCCCAAGCACTGCCCGCGATATCCAAGTGGGCCCACTTGAAAGCATCTGTGAATTTTTCGAGGAACTTCGCTGCGGTTATGGACCCACCGGCACGACCGCCCCCAATATTGGGGATATCGGCAAAGTTTGATTTGAGCGACTTCCCATAGGCCTCATCCAGCGGCATGCGCCAGCACAAATCACGGGTCTGCTCCCCAGCCTCGTGCAGCGCAGCAGCCAAGGCGTCATCTGCTGTAAACATCCCCGACCGCACATGGCCCAGCGCGATCACGCAGGCACCCGTCAAAGTCGCGACATCGATGACATGCGCAGGCTTAAACCGCTTGGCGTACGTCAGGGCATCGCACAAAATCAGGCGTCCCTCGGCATCGGTATTCAAAATCTCAATGGTCTGCCCACTCATGCTGGTCACCACATCACCGGGTTTGACGGCCGCAGCATCAGGCATGTTTTCGCAACTGGGGATCAGCGCAACAACATTTTGCTTCGGCTGCAGGTGACCAATCGCATGCATCGCTCCCATCACGCTGGCAGCGCCGCACATGTCGAACTTCATTTCGTCCATCTCCGCACCGGGCTTGAGTGAGATCCCGCCCGTGTCGAAGGTGATTCCCTTGCCAACCAGTACCACCGGTGCCTTCGCCGCATCCGTCCCTTGGTAGCGAACCACGATGAAGCGCAGTGGCTGTGCGGAGCCCTGTGCCACCGCCATGAAAGCGCCCATCTTCAACTTGGCAACCTCTTTCGGACCGAGTACCTCGACGCGCATGTTCTTGAACTTGGCGAGCCGTTTGGCTTCATCGGCTAACAGCGACGGGGTCGCCAAATTCGCAGGGCGATTCGCCCATTCTTTTGCCAAATTCATCCCGGCCATCACGGCAACTGCGCGATCAAATTCGCGTTTCAACCGCGGTGCGGCATCCACAGCCAGCGTGAATTGCCCAGTCCAAGATTTTTTCGCCGTCTTCGCTTTGCTGGTAGTGAAGTTGTAGGTCGCCTCGCCCAGCGCGGCCACAATCAAATGCATCCAGTCGACCGCGCTTTCATCGGCCGCATTCATGAGGAGTTGCAGCGAAACCGTGATCGCCTGCGCGGTCGCCGACAGGCTCTTCGCTGCACCACGAAGCGCGGCACGCACCCCATCCGGATCCGATGGATCAACCAAGACCACTTGCACCTGCTTGGGGGCAAACCGAGGATCAGCGTAAGCCGATAAACTGCCCGCGCCATTTGGGCCTAGTGCGCCCTGCTTTTGCGCTGCGGCAACCCATTGCGTTAACGCACTCGAGGATGACGCTACCGAAGTGCCCTTCGGAAGCAGGATAATCAGCGCATCGCACTTCCGCTGGCAGGATTTATCAAATGAGATCGACTTGAGTTCAACGTTCATAATGCACCTATTGTGTACTGAGACCTAGATGTTATTCCATTCCTCACTTAGACGAGATCTCGCCCGAAGCTTCTGGACAAGTTGGGTGGTTTTATTCACGATCGTCATGACGCTGATGCTGATTCGTACCTTGGGATTGGCATCACAGGGCGAGTTAGATCCTGAATCACTATCGATGGCGCTGGGTTACAGCGCGCTGGGTCGCATGCCGTTGATCTTATCGGTAGCTCTCTACATCGCGGTTGTCAGCACCCTGAGCCGCATTTACCGTGATAGCGAAATGCCGATCTGGTTTAGCAGTGGTGTTGGTTTGTTTGGATTCATCAAGCCGACATTTCGATTTGCATGGCCCATTTTGCTTGCGATCGCCGTGTTGCAGCTGTGGGCTTGGCCCTGGCACAACGCTGAATTGGATGACCTCAAAAGCAAATACGAAGCGCGTAACAATGTTGACCGCGTCGCACCTGGGCAATTCAGGGAATCTGCCAACGGCGAGGTCGTCTTTTTCATGGACAAAAGCAGTCCTTCAGGTCAAACCGGTAACGGAATTTTCATCGCGAGTAGGACCAGTACGGGTCAGGTCGTGACCTCCGCAGCACATGCACAGATTGTGGAAAAGCCTGATGGTCGATTCCTTGAACTCGAAGATGGCGAGCAAACCCGACGCAGCCGTGCCGACAATTCTCAAACCATCACCCGATTTGAGCGTCAAGGCACCTTGATCAGTGACCCCGTAGTTGGAGGTAGTAGCCGAGCCCTCAAGAGCATGAAAACTCAAGACCTCTTCGAGCAGTTTCACCCAAGCGCGCGGGGCGAGTTCGCCTGGCGGATCGGCATGTTTTTCATGGCCATCAATTTCGTCTTAATTGGATTGGCTGTTGCTCAGGGAAACACCCGCGGTAAGCGCGGCCCACAAACGATCATGGCGCTGCTGTGCGGTATCGTTTACTTCAATTTACACACGGTGAGTAGCAGCTGGATTGCTTACCAAAAGGTGGGGCTCGCCCCTATGCTGCTGGTGTTGCATGGCGGGATTGCCGTGCTTTGTGGCCTGTGGCTCTACAAGCGACACATGCAGATTGAATTCTGGCCTGCGCTGAAGGCGCAACTGACACGCGATGACCGCTCTGGGGTGCGTACATGAGAACGCTGCGCCAAATTCTATACAAAGAAATTCTGATTGCCGTGGGCTTCGTGGCATTGGGCTTTCTCGGTTTGTTTTCCTTCTTCGATTTGGTGGATCAAATTCCGTCGATCGGTCGTCGTGCTGCGGGTGATCCCAGCGAGGTATTTACCGTCGCTCACGCCCTCACCTATGTGGCTTTGGGTGTGCCTTGGCGCTTGTATCAACTCATGCCCATCTGCGTTCTCATCGGGACGATCTTCGTACTAACACGGCTGGCCAGTACATCTGAATTCACTATTCTGCGCGCCAGCGGTCTCGGGCCATGGCTGGCGCTTCGCGTGATGTTGGTCTTGGGGTTAGCGTTCGCAGCCTTCACTTTTATCGTGGGGGACTATCTGGCGCCGCTAACCAACAAGAATCAAACCCTCTTAAAGGTGCGCTTTGACGGTAGCGTGAGTGTCGGTCGCACCGGCGCCTGGTTGAAGGCAACCAGTCCAGACGGTCAGCGGACATCGTCAGTCAACGTAGGGGCGATGAATGCCAAATTGGTTTTCGAGAACGTCACCATCTATGAGTTCGACCAAACGGGCCGTTTGCTCGAAACGCTGGTTGCGAAGACGGCTGTCGATACCGGAGAAGGCCATTGGCGACTCAAGAATGGGCTGTCTACGGTTTATGAAAGTGCGACACCCGCCACCCCAAACGTCCGAGCTACGCCGAACAACCGCATCGAAGAGCGCCGATTCGACACGCACCTGTGGCCTACAGGGATCACAACCAGCACGGTATCGGTTGCGCTACTCGACCCCTACAACCTCACCACAGTCGAGCTATATCAGTATGTTTCGCATCTCGACCAAAATCAGCAAAGCACCCAGCGATATGAGGTGGAATTTTGGCGAAAACTTTTTTATCCGCTCGGTTGTTTGGTCATGGTGGTCTTGGCGCTGCCGTTCGCATACCTTCATTTCCGATCTGAGGGCACGGCTGGTTACGTCTTTTTAGGTTTTCTGGTCGGAATAAGCTACTTCCTCCTCAACAGTATGTTTTCGTTTCTGGGCGTCCTCAGCACGTGGCAGCCTTGGCTGTCGGCGGCAGCCCCCAGCCTGATTTATTCCGCTGTCTCCCTCACCGCTTTTGCTTGGTTTGTTTTGCGACGGTAAATCGAACCCGAAATCAAAGAATTGCCTGACTCCATGCCTAAATCCAGTTTGATCTTATTTGCCCATGGCTCACGCGACCCGTTGTGGCGTGACCCGCTGGAGCGACTTGCCGCAGCCGTTCGTACAGCGATGCCCGATCGCAATGTGGAATGCGCCTACTTGGAATTGTGCGCACCCAGCCTGCCGGATGTGGTAAAAAAAATGGCTGAGGATGGCGTACAAGAAATCAAAATTTTGCCTATGTTTTTTGGCGTTGGCGTGCACGCCCGTGAAGATCTGCCGCAACTGGTCGCTGAACTCTCGGCACAACACCCCCAAATACGATTGACGTGCGAACCTGCAGTGGGTGAGCATCCCGCCATGACTCAAGCGATCGTTACGATTGCAACCTCCGCATAACCTATGGGTCAGTTACAGGCACCAAAATGAACCTTCACCAGTTTAAATTTGTTCAAGAAGCGGTCCGTCGAAACCTCAACCTAACCGACACCGCCAAGGCACTGCATACATCCCAACCCGGTGTTTCAAAAGCGATTATCGAGTTAGAGGATGAGCTTGGCGTCGAGATTTTCGCGCGACACGGAAAGCGAATTAAACGCATCACCGAGCCTGGCACCCATGTCCTGAAAAGCATTGACATCATTCTTCGGGAAATTCACAACCTCAAGCGCATTGGTGAGCAGTTCTCCAACCAAGACTCTGGCACCTTGAGTATTGCCACGACACACACTCAAGCTCGCTACGTTTTACCGGAGCCTGTCGCCAAACTGCGCCAAGCCTACCCAAAGGTCAACATCAGCTTGCATCAAGGCTCACCCACACAAGTCGCCGAAATGCTACTGAACGACGCGGCCGACATCGGCATCGCAACAGAGTCGTTGACACAGTTCGAGGACCTCGTGAGCATGCCCTGCTATGAGTGGCAACACGTGTTGGTCATGCCCAAGGGGCACCCGCTGGCGGCGCTGGAACGCATACGCTTAGAGGACTTGGTGCAACACCCGCTGGTCACCTATCACCCGACCTTTACGGGTCGAAGTCGCATCGATGTGGCTTTCGGCAACCGGGGACTAAAACCCAACATTGTTCTCGATGCCATCGACTCCGACGTGATCAAAACGTACGTGGGGCTGGGTATGGGGGTCGGTATCGTCGCGCAGATGGCTGTCGACAAAGACGGCGTCGGCCCCGACATGGTGATGCGCCCAGCCGGCTATCTGTTTGGCAGCAATGTCGCTCGGGTCGCCTTCAAGCGTGGCGCTTATCTTCGTTTGTACGTGCTGCGCTTCGCTGAGCTGCTCAGCCCCAATCTAAGCCGCGACTTGATTGCCAAAGCCATGGCTGGCGACGGTGAAAATTACGGCATCTGACCCACTGTGGCGATTGCGTTAGGTCTGCAAAAGGGCCAACGCTTTTTCCAGTCGTTTAACGCTAACCGGTTGCCGTGTGCGCAGTTCCTGCGCGAACAGGCCGACGCGTAATTCCTCTAGTAGCCACTTGAAATGCTGAGACGCCTCATCTAGCTGGCCATTGCGTTGCGCAACCAATCGATAAAACGACTGCTCAAGCCGCTGCACCTCACGGGCCTGCGTCGCATCTCGTGCGGGATCAGATCGCGCTTTATCAATGCGCGCCAGAATTGCATTCAGATAGCGGGTGAGATGCGGCAAGTCCGTCGCAGGGGTTTGACGCACAAAATCTTTTGGCATGATGCGCGCCAGTTGCTGCTCAACATCCTGTACGACAGTCGCCATGTTTTTTGCATCGCGTAGCTTTCGTTGTACTTTGCTATACGCACTCAACACATCGCCGCATGCGCGCGCGACTTCATTGGCAATCAATGTCAGACGCCCTCGGCCCTCGCCAATGCGCGCGGCAAATGCGGTGGCATCTTGCGGCAGCGGCGTCTGTAAAAAGGCGCGGTCCAGCGCCACTTCGATAATCTGTGTCCGTAGCGCTTCGGCTGTACCCAGCGACATGTAGGCGACGGACATGGCCTGTAAATCAGGTATGTTTTTTTCGAGGTATTTGAGCGCATCCTTGATTTGAAAGGCAAACAACCGTAACAAACCGAGACGGTGGTGACGCGCTGCCACATCAGGCTCGTCAAAGACTTCAATGGCGACCGCATCGTGCTTATCAACGAGTGCAGGAAAGCCAACCAAAGTTTGTTGTCCTTGTCGAATCTCCATCAACTCAGGCAACGTTCCAAAACTCCAATTGGTGTAGCGAGCGGAACTGTCCCACACCACGCCACCGTAGCTGCGGTTGTCGGTATCCACAGTGGACTGAGCGGCTCGTTTGGCGTCGCTTGATTTGGCAGGTGGTGCACCCCCTGTCGGCGAGTTTGACACCTCAGGGGCTGGCGGTAATTTAGCCAGCTTGAGTCGCGCCAACGCTTGAAAAGCACCGCGCGCCTGCCCGCCCAATTGGGCCTTCAGGGTGGCGATGTGACGTCCCATGCCCAACTGACGTCCGTGCGCATCCACTACCCGAATATTCATTAACAAATGCGGACTGAGACTATCAGGCTTCAAGTCGGTGGTCTTTACGTCCAATCCCGTCTTCGCTTTGATTTGAGCGGTCAAAACCTCGATCAACGAACCTTGCCCAAATGTGTCGGGGTCAGAGAGCGTAACGGCCATTTCGGCCGCCGTTTGGGGGATAGGCACCAAACGTGCCCGAGGCTTCTGCGGCAAACTCTTCAGTAAACCTTGTATTTTCTCTTTCAACAACCCCGGCACCAGCCACTCACACCGCGCAGGGTCTACCTGGTTTAACGCAAATATCGGTACCTCGACAGTCACGCCATCTTTGGCATCACCGGGTTCGTGCAGGTAAGTCGCAGGACAATCCACGCCGCCAACACGCAGCAGCTTGGGAAAGGCCTGATGCGTAACGCCACTGGCTTCGTGGCGCATCAAGGTTTCACGGGTCAGATAGAGGCACTTGGGGTCTTGCTTGCCGGCCACACGATACCAGCGCTCCAGTGTGTCGCCGCTGAACACGTCAGCAGGTAACTGTGCGTCATAAAACGCCTCAATCAACGCGTCATCAACCAACACATCTTGCCGCCGGGATTTGTGCTCAAGGTCCAACACCTCCTTGATCAGACGCTGGTTCGCAGCCAAAAAGGGCAGACGGCAATCGTAGGCCCCGCCCACCAGTCCATCGCGAATGAAGATCGTCCTTGCGGTCTCTGGGTCAATGCGGTCGTAACGCACACGCCGTTGGCTGTAAACCGTTAGTCCGTAGAGCGTGGCTCGCTCTAGGGCCACAACATGCGCAGATTTTTTCTCCCAATGCGGCTCGCGCAGTTGCCGCTTCAACAAATGGGCACCAACCTCCTCCAGCCACTTGGGGTCAATGGCGGCGATACCACGTCCGAATAGTCGCGCTGTCTGGACCAGTTCAGCGACAACCACCCACTTGCCGGCCTTCTTGCTCAGATTCGCGCCTGGATGGGCGTAAAACTTAATTCCTCGAGCGCCTAAATACCAATCCTCAGCATCGCTCTTGCAACCGACATTTCCCAGTAAGCCAGAGAGTAGCGACAAGTGCAGTGCCTCGTACCCGGCGGGCTTGTCGTTTAACTTCCAGCCGTGTTCTGCGACGACGGTATGCAGTTGGCTGTAAACGTCACGCCACTCACGCGCGCGACGAACGTTGATGTATTGATCACGCAGCACCTGCTCATACTGACGGTTCGACAACTTGTGTGTCTCTGGTTCAGCCCCAGCCGTCGTAGCGGTTTGGTTTGCTTTCGTACGTCGTTGCTCGGGACGCAGGTGCGCGTTCTTCCCACTTAACGTTTGTCCGGGTGGCGTGCTTGTTTTAGGACCACTGACCCAGGCGCTCAGCAACGCGTCATGATTCATGCCGCCACGGGCACGAAGCATCCATGCCCATAACCGTAAGATGCCCAAAAACTCACTGCGCTCGTCATCGAACTTTTTATGGGCTTGATCCGCCTGCGCCTGCTTGTCAATTGGACGATCACGCACATCCTGCAGCGAAAGTGCAGCCGCGATGACCATGACCTCGGCCAAAGCGCCTCGCTGCTTCGCTTCTAAGATCATGCGACCGACCTTGGGGTCCAAAGGCAAGCGCGCCAACTGCATACCAAGCGGGGTCAGCACATTCTCATCATCAACGGCGCCAAGCTCATTGAGTAATTGATAACCGTCAACGACCGCACGCCTCGGCGGTGGATCAATGAAGGCGAATTGCTCAATATCTCCCAGGTGCAGCGACTTCATCCGCAAGATGACGGCAGCGAGCGAGCTTCGTAAAATTTCGGGGTCGGTATACGCCGGTCGTGCGGCAAATGCGGCCGAATCGTAAAGACGAATAGCGATGCCATCAGCAACGCGCCCGCAACGACCACTCCGCTGGTTCGCAGCCGCTTGACTTATGGGCTCCACCAACAGCTGCTCGACTTTTTGGCGGTAGCTGTAACGCTTGACCCGCGCCGTTCCTGCGTCGATCACGAAGCGGATACCGGGCACCGTCAAAGACGTTTCTGCGACGTTGGTTGCCAGCACCACACGACGGCGTCCACCGGTTTCAAACACACGGTCCTGCTCAGCTTGGCTCAGTCTCGAAAACAGCGGAAGGATCTCCGTGTCGCGCAACACCGGTTGATGGCTGAGGTGCTTGCGCAGGTGGTCTGTCGCCTCGCGGATTTCACGCTCACCTGGTAAGAAAACCAAAATATCACCCTGACTGGCGTGTCCACCACCACGCCACAACTCGTCCACTCCATCTGCGATGGCTGTATTGAGGTCGCTATCTTTTGACTCTTCGAAAGGTCGCCAGCGAATCTCTACCGGATAAGTTCGACCAGAGACCTGCACGATGGGCGCGGGACCTTTGCGGGACGCGAAGTACTGCGCAAACCGATCCGCATCAATGGTTGCTGAAGTCACAATCACCTGCAGGTCGGGTCGCCGCGGCAGCAGCTGACGCAGATAGCCCATCAAGAAATCAATATTGAGACTGCGTTCATGCGCCTCATCGATGATGATGGTGTCGTAGGCCTTTAAAAGCGAATCGGTTTGGGTCTCCGCCAGCAAAATCCCATCCGTCATGAGCTTCACGGATGCGTCCCGAGAAA
>Ga0102814_10000578_pt1 | contig 26495 bp, 25 predicted proteins | sample ColrivemetaGS741_FD_79112 | JGI IMG/M metagenome (GOLD analysis project Ga0102814, IMG submission 79112) | Estuarine microbial communities from the Columbia River estuary - Flood tide ETM metaG S.741 | ecosystem: Environmental > Aquatic > Marine > Intertidal zone > Estuary | place: USA...
TGTATTTGTTGGAATTGTAAAATGATCTTTAAATCTAACCATAAATGTCTCACCATTCCCTTTGTCGATATTAACCCAGCAACCTGCTTTAGAACAAATCTCTGTCATTTCTCCATAAAAAGTAAATGTATTCTCTTCAGGATTCGCCTTAAATTTCTCTAGCATTGCTTTTACAGATATTGCTTCTGAAACATTTACCTTAACAGGCCCATACGTCCCTGAAACAGGTGCTGCCATTTTATCAGAAGCAACATCTTTTGTTCCACAAGAAAATAGTGTTAGCACTGAAATCAATGCTAGTGTAGTTAGTTGTAGTCTTTTCATGTTAATTGTTTTTTTTACAAATATCACAAATAACTTTGTAACCAAACATGACTTAAGTCACATAAAAAAAGCCAACCATAAAGATTGACTTAGTTATTAAAAATAACAATATTCTTAGTTAAGATGATCGTTTGCAAACTCATCTAATTTCAAAATTTCTGAACCAACTTTTACATACTTAACTCCGCATGAAGTTAAATATCTCACCATAACAAATCTATCTTTAGGTCCGTTTTGGAGCATTTTTAATTTAGCTGTATGAGAATCATTATCAAATGCCACTGTGAAATAGTGCGTATAATATTTTGCATTACTAGTTGCTGTTTCTTGACTTACACTTGTTGGCAACTGAAAAGAATAGTCACCAGTCCTCTTTGAATTTACTAACTCCTGAGCCGTTTGTGTTATGGCTATTTGCGAGCTTTCTTGTGCAAAAACAGAAATGGTACATCCGAAAAGAACAATTGCAATACAGATTAAATTTTTCATTTTATCTTTTTTTAATTTAGTTGTTAGAACTAAACTACAATTTTTTTGCCAATTTTGATGCGAAATGAATATTCTTTTACCTTACTTAAAAAAACACCGTGTCGAAGCTGGATGTGATGAAGCAGGACGAGGATGTCTATCCGGACCGGTTGTAGCAAGTGCTGTAATCCTTCCTGAAGACTTTAATCATCCATTATTAGACGATTCTAAAAAGATTTCTGAAGCCAAAAGAAATATACTAAGACCTATTATTGAAAAGGAAGCAATTGCATTTGGGGTTGGATTTGTACATGAAGATGAGATAGATAAAATAAATATTCTTAATGCAAGTTTCCTTGCTATGCACAGAGCGATCGACCAATTAAATTTAAAACCAGAGTTTCTTATTATTGATGGTAATCGGTTTAACCCATATAAAGACATCCCTTATGAAGCAATTGTAAAAGGAGATGGTAAATTTCTATCAATTGCTGCAGCTTCTGTTTTAGCAAAAACATATCGTGACGAATACATGGAAAAAATATCATCTAAATTTCCAGAATACAATTGGAGTAAAAACAAAGGCTACCCAACCAAAGAACATCGAAAAGCAATTTTAAAATATGGTGATTGTAAATATCATCGTAAATCATTCACATTAATTAATCAAAATCAACTAGATCTTTTTGATTAAACAAAACTATGTTGATTTCTATAAGTTAGCTTCCTCTATTTAAATCATTTACTTCTTAACTTTGATGTAAACTGTATTAAATGTTCAAAAAAGGATTCCTTATTATTTTTGTGCTCGCGTGTGTAAGTTGGCTAATCTATATCCCTATTGATATTTTAAGTAAAAAGAATGAATACAACCCTGAACAACTATTTTCATTTCAAGACGAATCTGTTTTAGCGATCCTTAATCCAAAAGAAATTGCAATTCAAGATATTGAAGAATATCAAAACAGCGCCAATATCAAAACTGTTTCGCAATTTAATTCTGACAATATAAAGGAACTATTTATTAGTAAAGTGCGAGAGCACATGTTAATTATTGGAACAAATAAATGGGATGAAAAGCAACTAAATACATTGCTTCCAAACGCAAAAATAAAATACGACAAACAATCATTAATGATTAATGATTACCACGGTCGTTTTAAAGAAAATAAATTATACCTATACACTGACAAAGTAGTTGAGTCAGCAGTAGAAACGCAACCAAAATTCCTTTACGATATAAAAGCATCAGCTGCAATTATTAGGTTAACAAAAGACCTGGAAACTAATTACACTGATATTTATGTGAAAAATGGCCAGCAATTAAACTACATAACACATTCAAACAAAAGCACTGTTGGAAATAAAGTTTCTGACTATCAAATATTCGCATCAGTAACTACAAGTAATTTTGACACTTATCATTTTCTAGAAAGAGATTATTACTCCGCAGAAGACGATATATTTGCTTCATCTCCTATTTTTAGTTGGATTCAAAATGGGATGGTTATTTTAACCTCCGGGAACAAAACAGCGATAATTACAGATTACATCGAAGGGCAAGATCCAATTCTCATTCTCAATGACTACTCACAAACAATTGATACCAATAAATTTAAAATTCCATTAACTCGAGATTTCCCGAGAAAAGGTGAAAGCTATACTGTAAAAAGAATTGAAGATTTAGTTGTTATTTCTGAGTCGACATCTTTTTGCGATCAAATTATTGCAGACTACAGATTGGGCAATACAATCGCATCATCCTCGAACAGAAAAGAAAATCTTTATTCTGAATTGCCGAAATATGTGTCTGAGAGATACTTCGACAGCAAAATATCTTTTTCAAAATCAATCTATAAGACAAAAACACTTGAAACTAGGTCAAAAGGAACCTTGAAAAACACTGCTGTAAACGCTAGCAACAAGGCGATTATGCTGAGCTGTGGATTTGATGTTTATGACTTCGAAGTATTAGAGGGAATCGGTAATGTTATTGCCTTAGGAGTTAATGGTGAGGTTGCTCGTTTTTCTAATTCAAAATTAAGTTGGATGAAAAAACTTAATGAAAAACCTCAATCAAAAATTAACATCATTGATCTACATGAAAATGGAGAAAAGCATATTCTCTTCAACACAAAAGACAATATTAACTGCCTAAGTCTATCTGGCGAACAAACTACCGGATTTCCAGTAAAACTTGAGGAGGAAAGCATTGGTAGTGTTAAGTTCTATCGTTGGAAAGGGAATGGATTCTTCCTGATTGCAACGAAGGGACAAGAAGTAGCTCAATTTGATGTTAAAGGGAGAGAATTAATGGTTTTCAAAACCCAAATCGATGTAACAGAGCCAATACAGGTTTGGGCAAGTCAAGGCCAACTTTTTGGTTCATTTAGTGGCAAGGCAAAATTTCAAATGTTCGCGATTGAATCAAAACGAAAATACCGAGAATTTGACCTACCAAACAACGCACTGTCTGCTAAATTCTCAAATGAGTTGTTCCACTTCGGAATTTCTAATTCTAAATTGGTTAGGTACGATCAAAAAGGAAGGGTACACACCATGTCTACATATAACAATGGAGAAATATTATCCATAATTGAGCAAAAAGGGTCACCGATTATACTAATAAAGCAAGGTGATGAAATAAAACTATCAAACAACGAGGGTATTGATTTTGGGTCAATAAAATTACCGTTTAATGATTTTGGACACATTGATGTAAAAACTTCTTCCAACGGCAGAACAATTATTGCCGTTATTAATGATTTAGAGAATAATGTATATTTGTACTCATCGAACGGTAAACTTCTCAATAGCAACCCTTTAGAAGGACAAACTAAGGTGGCACTTAGTTTTAACTCTGAAAAGGTTATCGTATCAAGTATCATTGACCAGTTTATTGTTCAATACCAAACGCTTAAACTATGAAAACAAACAAATTGAAAAAATTAGTTCTTGCTGCCTTTGTAGGCTCAACGCTAACAGTAAGTTCTCAGAATTATCTTGGAATCCACAGTAGTAACTACGCTGGAGTTATGGGCACAGACATAAACCCCGCAAGCTTTGTAGACGGACGCTTTGTGGTTGATGTAAATCTTGCAAGTTTCAACTTTAACGTCTACACAAACGCAGGAAGTTTCAACACTGAAGGAATGCCTAAATGGTGGGTAAAATCATTTAAATCGGATGACTTTACTTCTACGGATAGTTCAGGATTAATCCCTGGAGGATCAAATCCATACAACGACTGGATGATTCCGGATTCAACATTAATGGACCGCTATGTTGTTAGAACGTATAATCAAAACACAACAAAAACATTAGGTATCTATAACAATATACAAGTTGACGTATTGAACTTTATGTTCCATGTCAATCCAAAAATTGCGATTGGTGCAGCAGTTAAATTTAGAAGCATTACAAATATTGATGACGTAGACCCTAAATTAGCCATTTTAGCAGAAAATGATTTAGATGTTTCGACACTTTGGCAACAAAAATTCAATGAAGAATTGTTAAACATGAATCATATGTCATGGATGGAGTACGGCTTTATTTATTCTCAAGTTCTGAAAGATGATGGCGAGCATTTCATGAAAATGGGTGGTAAAGCGAAATGGCTTGCAGGATATACATCTGCATATATCCACACAAAAAACTTTGCATACAACTTATTAGACGCAGATACATCACTCCACCTATCTGGAGATTTTTCATATGGTCACTCTGACGGTATTTTTGAAGATGTTGCAAATAATGTAGATCCTTTTTCAGGAGGCCTTCCAAAAGCTGCTTCCAAATTTGGTTTAGGTTTAGATCTTGGATTTATTTACGAATGGAGACCAGACTGGAAAGAATATAAATATGACATGGACGGTGAAACAAATATCTGGAGAAGAGATAAAGACAAATACAAAATAAGAGCTGGAGCTTCTGTTTTAGATATAGGAGGAATGAAATTTGCAAAAGGGGGACTAAGTCGTGACTTCTCTGTAAATTCAAACAATCTCTTTAACCTGCATGTTTTTGATGATGCCGCTGATCTTTATGGTGTAGATAGTATTATTGATTCCTTAGTGAGTAATAGTGTTGATTGGAGAGCAACTCAAGGAGCAGGAGAAACTTATTTTATGGGAACTCCAACTGCTCTAAGCTTACAATTTGACTATAACATATGGAAATGGTTCTACGTAAATGCTACTGGTGTTATAAATTTACAAAACAGAAAGAATCCACATAGAGTTCGTGTAGCCAATCAAATATCGGTAACTCCTAGTTTCGATCAAGCTTGGTTTGGACTGCATGTACCAATGTCTTATAATAAATACTCTGGATTTAAAGCTGGTATAGGAACCCGATTAGGACCTATTACAATAGGTATGACTGATTTTAAGCCATTATTAGCTACAGGAAAAGTGAATGGTGCAGAATTTTATGCAGGCTTAAGAGTCCCTGTTCTTTACACTCACCCTAGTGACATTGATGGAGATTTGGTGTCGGATAAAATTGATGAGTGTCTTGTAGAACCTGGAGTTTGGTCATTTAAAGGCTGTCCAGACACAGACGGCGATGGAATTAAAGACATTGAAGACTTATGTCCTCAAGAAGCTGGATTAGCTGTATTTAGTGGCTGTCCAGACAAAGACAACGATAGTATTCCTGACAAAGACGATGCATGTCCAGACGATGCTGGATCAATTGCATTTAACGGATGTCCAGATAGAGATAATGATAGTATTATAGATTCGAAAGATGATTGCCCTGATGTATTTGGATTAACAGCATTTAATGGATGCCCTGATACGGATGGAGATGGAATTAAAGATGAAGATGACGCATGTCCAAATGATCCAGGTCCACTTGTAAACAATGGGTGTCCTGACACGGATAATGATGGGTTGTTCGACTTTATAGATAAATGTCCAACAGAAGCAGGTCCTAAAGAGAATAATGGCTGTCCATGGCCAGACACAGACGGTGATGGGTTACTAGATAAAGATGACTTGTGCCCTAATATTGCTGGACCAACTGCCAATCAAGGTTGTCCATACCAAGACACAGATAATGATGGAGTTCTTGATAAAGATGACAAATGTCCTAACACCCCTGGTCCTGTTGCAAATCAAGGCTGCCCAGAAATTGAAAAAGAAGTAGAAGAGATTCTTAAAACTGCTTTTGAAAACCTTGAATTTGAAACTGGTAAAGACATCATTAAACAAGTTTCCATACCTTCTTTAACTGAATTGGCTGAAGTATTGGTTAAGAAAAGTGATTGGAGATTACAAATAGCCGGTCACACGGATAACGTTGGTAACGACCAAAATAACATGGTTTTATCTAAGAAAAGATCTGAGGCTGTACGTAACTTCATGGTTAGTCAAGGTATTGATTCAGAAAGATTAAGTGTTCTTTACTTTGGAGAGACACAACCAATAGGGGACAATAACACACCTGAAGGTCGTCAAAAAAATAGAAGAGTTGAAATGACAATCATTTTTAAATAACAACCTAAAGGTCGGTCTCTTGATCGACCTTTTTTTTAAAACCATTCGATTATGAAATTTTTTAAAAAAATAATTATTGTAATTATTTCGTTAATTACACTTGTTCTAATAACAGCATTATTTATTAATGGTGAATATCATGTTGAAAGAGAAATTTCGATTAATCAGCCAAATGACATTGTTTTCCAATACATTAAACTCCTTAAAAATCAAGATGAATATTCAGTCTGGAAAAAAATGGATCCTAATATGAAAAAAACATTTAAAGGAGAAGATGGTACTGTTGGCTTTATCTCAGCATGGAGTAGTAAAAATGAAAAAGTTGGAACAGGAGAACAAGAAATAACAGCTATTATAGAAAATGTACGAGTCGATTCAAAATTACGTTTTAAAGAGCCTTTTGAAGCTGAGGATAATGCATACATGGCAACGAAACCAACAAGCTCAAAGCAAACCAAAGTAACCTGGGGGTTTAACGGGAAGATGGATTACCCAATGAATCTCATGATGTTGTTTATGGACATGGATGAAATGCTAGGTCCTGATCTAAATAATGGATTGAAAAATTTAAAGAAAATACTAGAGTCAAATTAATTAGAATTTTAAAGTGCATAAACTATCTAAAAAACAGCGTTATTTTTTAAGTGTACTTTCGGGTATTTTAATGACAATTTCCTTCCCCTACTCGGGAAGCTTGACAATAGTTGGGTTTATTGCGTGGATTCCGATTCTGTTAGTTGAAGCATCAATTTCCAAAGAAAATTATCGATCTAGAAAAGTTTTCACGCATTCATTTATTACATTTTTAACCTACAATTTAGGAACTACTTGGTGGGTGATTTATGCAAGTGGAGCTGGAGGCTGTATGGCATTTATTGCTAATTCCCTTCTAATGGCTTTTGTGTTTTATCTTTTTCATCTCACCAAAAAACATGTTGGAGCCAAGGAAGGTTACATTGCACTTTTAGTCTATTGGATAAGTTTTGAATACTTCCATTATAACTGGGAATCTTCATGGCCTTGGTTAACTTATGGAAACATATTTAGTATTCACCCATCATGGGTCCAATGGTATTCATATTCAGGAGCACTTGGTGGTACATTATGGGTTTTAATAATCAATCTACTAATCTTCCGAGCATATCAAAATGTTTTACTTAAAGGAGAAGCATGGAAGATACAAACTCCTTTTTTCTATTTAGCTGGATTATTTTTCATTGTCCCAATGATTATATCAATCAGCATGTACTTTTCATACACAGAGAAGAAAGACCCTGTAAATGTAATTGTAGCACAACCAAACATTGACCCATACAATGAAAAATTTAATGTTGATTTATTCGAGCAACTCGATGTATTATTTAACTCAGGAAAGTATAAAAAAGAATTAAAACCTGACCTTTTCATTGCTCCTGAAACAGCTATTGCCTACTCATTTTACGAAAACCAACTTCAACAAATTGGGCTGTCAAATTATTTTTCTAAACGACAAGAAACACTAGGAGGTTGCCCGATTTTAATTGGTGCATCCACCATTAAAATCTATGACAAAAAAGAATCCCCAGCCTCAACTAAATTAGAAGATGGACCTGGATTCATTGAATATTATAATACTTCACTATTATTTAATAACAAAACAGATTACTCTTTTGTCCATAAATCCAAATTAGTTCCGGGTGTTGAAAAAATACCATTTACTTCCTACTTCAGTTTTCTTGAGAACCTATCAATTGACTTAGGTGGTACAACAGGAACATTAGGCATAGAAAAAGAGCCTCAAATTTTAACAACTGAAAAATTTAAATTCGCCCCTGTTATTTGTTATGAATCAATTTTTGGTGAATTTGTTAGTCAACAATGTAAAAAAGGAGCTGAACTAATATGTATTATCACCAATGATGGATGGTGGCGAAACACACCAGGCTATAAACAACATAATAGCTTTGCATCTTTAAGAGCAATTGAAAACAGACGCTCTGTAGTTAGATCTGCCAACACAGGTACAAGTTCGATTATAAATCAACGCGGAGAAATTACACATAAAACAGATTGGTGGGTTCCTGCAACCATACAAGCTGATGTAAACCTTAATAAAGAACTTACTTTTTACTCCATATACGGAGATTTTATGGGTAGAAGTCTTTCGTTTGTTGGTGTTTTATTACTTCTTTTCACGTTTGTCAAATATTTTAAAAAATTAGTAAACAGATGAGTGAGCACAAAATCAACCCCACTGAACTGGTCAATGAGCACAGCGATTACTTATTGAATTTTGCAATGAGTAAATTAAGTGATTTAGACCTTGCTAAAGACCTAGTCCAAGACACATTTATTTCTGCATTAACAAAACTAGATAGTTTCGAGAAAAGGGCTGCCGTTCGTACCTGGCTTACAAGTATTTTGAATAATAAAATTATCGATCATTGGAGAAAAGCAGAAACAAGATATACAGATCCAGCCTCTCATTTTTTCGATTTTAATGATCCTCATAAACATTGGATTATAGAGAATAACATCAATCAAAGTATGGAATCAATTGAAAATCATATAATTCAAGAAGATAACATAAGTGAATTACATGATTGCATTAAAACACTTCCATCAAAATGGAGCGGCATACTATCATCAAAATACCTGCAGGATAAAAAGAGTGAAGAAATATGTAAGGAATTTGATGTAACTACTTCTAACCTATGGGTTATCATTCACCGTGCAAAATTACTGATGCGCGAATGTCTTCAATCAAAATAGCAAAAAATGAAAACGTGTTTAGAAATAACTGAAGAAATAGAAAAAGGTAAAGTCGTGCAAAATTCGGTTAAAGAAAAAATCGCAATAAGACTACATCTAATTCTGTGTAAAAAATGTAACCAATATTCGAAAGACAGTTTAATTTTAGATCGAATACTAAAAAGACCTAGGCCAAATTCGCAATACAATTATACACAAGAAGAAAAAGATGATTTATGCGTAAAGGTCAATGCTAAAATTTAAGACGGCCGAATTTTTCATTTCTTCCATAAATTGTATAAATCAACAATTCAGATTTATTATAATTTACATCAAAAAGTTTAGGCATAGCTAATGCTTTAATTGCAGTTCTATCGAAAAATGGAGATCTAATTTGCTCCCCAGACGTCAAGTCTAATTCTACCAAGGCTACAACATTTTTCTTTTTTGAATAATTTGCCACTTGCAACCGATCTTCGTTAAGAAATTTCCCATCTTCATCGTAATTATTAATATTATCATTAAAAATGAAGTATAACTTATTATCTGACACAAAAGAAGAGTAACTACTAAAAGGGCCGCCATCATTTGTTGAGACTTGATATTTTCTGATTTTTTCCAACCAATCAAACTCACCATTTACACCAATTTTGTAGGCTATTATGTTATTATAATAATAGTAATATGTATAGTTTGATTGACCTGTTCTAGAATCAAGTGTAGAAACTACACGAACATAATATTGCTCTAACGTACCAATTATACTACCATCAGATTGAATCACCGCCTCTTTCATATGGTAATTATATAGCTGTGGATCCCATTTACCTCTCTCCTCTCTTCGTTCTGCCTTTTCCTTCAACTTGTCAGTCCAGCCATCATAAATAAATTCTTTTCCAAATTCCTTGAATCCATCAGCTAATTTCACCCCAGAATTCAAATCTATTTTTTGATAAAAAACACCTTTAACACCATTTTCATCAGGTTCTCCATAAATTCCGGTAACAGTAAAAATGTTTTTTGAATCTGAAGTCATCGCCATTGCATGAACGCTTTTATCTTGAACATCTAATTCAAAATCTTGCAATCCATCCTTTGCAATATGGTAAATATGTAAGGCCTTAAAATTGACATTATTTTTAAATAGCTTTTTATCATCGCTGTCTTTATATTCTGTTAAAGCAAGAAAATAATCGCCGCTATTCGAAATATGATGTGAATGTATTTCTGCATATTTACTATCAAAAGGCAACGGATACTCTCCATCATTCATCAAATTCAAGTCAGTAGAAAAGGTTTTAAAGCCATACCTATCTCTATCATCGCCTTTCCCGGGAATTTCCCAAACTACTCCGAAAAATTTACCGTTCTGAGATTTTTTAATTTCAAACCAGCTTTTTGAAATCCCCTTTTCTAAATCATATGATGCTAAGTGAACAATGTCACCTTCTTCATTTAACTGTTCATCAAAAACCTGCATGTAAAAATGATTTTGACCATCTTTTTTATCAGATAAAAAAACAGCGAACTTATCACCAATCATTCTTGCACCTTCGAAAGTAGCCATACTATTATCCGCTACTAGTCGAATTGAATTTGATGCTGTCAACTTTAAATCTTCGTGACGAGAAACTTGATAATGACCAAGAAGTCTTCCTCCACTCCACCTTAAAGCATGAAAATCATCATTTTCACCAGGCAATAAATAGATTAACCTCCCCTTACTTTTATCCATTTCACCCCAGTCAATTGTAAACTTTTGACCGAATAAGACCGTTCCATAAGAACAAACTAAAAGAATTAGAAGGTATGATTTCATATATTTTACTTTGACACCAACTGAATTCCGGTGTAATTCTGAGGTGTAATTTGTTTCAATTCTTCTTTTAAGATATCATTTATTTCTAAAGTATCTACAAAAGCATGAACAGTTTCTTTAGTGACAGCTTCATTTTTTCGGGTCAATCCTTTTAATGCTTCGTAAGGCTTAGGAAAGCCTTCTCTTCTAAGTACTGTCTGAATTGCCTCAGCAACAACAGCCCAGTTTTTCTCAAGATCAGCTTCAAAAGCAGTCTCATTAAGCAATAATTTCTCTAAACCATTCAACGTCGATTTAAAAGCGATAAATGTATGAGCAAAAGGCATTCCGATAGTCCTTAAAACAGTTGAATCTGTTAAATCCCTTTGCAATCTTGAAACTGGCAATTTGGCCGCCAAGTGCTCAAATAAGGCGTTAGCTACACCAATATTTCCTTCAGAATTTTCAAAATCAATCGGATTTACTTTATGAGGCATTGCAGAAGAACCAACTTCACCCTCTTTTAATTTTTGTTTAAAATATTCCATCGAAATGTACGTCCACATATCTCTGTCTAAATCAAGAACAATCGTATTTATTCGTTTTAAAACATCGAAAAGAGCTGCCAAATTATCGTAATGTTCAATTTGAGTTGTTGTTTGACTTCGTTTTAATTTCAGAACATTATTCACAAAATTATTAGCAAATGCAACCCAATCATTTTCTGGATATGCAACATGATGTGCATTGAAATTACCAGTTGCTCCACCAAATTTTGCCGAATAATTAATCGCTAATAATTGATCTCTTTGAATCGATAAACGCTCTACAAATACTTGAATTTCTTTACCCAGTCTTGTTGGAGATGCTGGCTGTCCGTGTGTTTTTGCCAACATTGAAATATCCATCCATGCAATACTTTGCATTCTTAACTTTTCGATAAGTCCGTCCAATAATGGCAAATATTCATTTGTCACTGCTTCTTTTAAAGACAATGGAACAGAAGTATTATTTATGTCTTGGGAAGTCAATCCAAAATGTATGAACTCTAAATACTTATCAAGACCTAAAGCTGTCATTTGATCTTTAACAAAATACTCAACAGCTTTCACATCGTGATTTGTCGTTTTTTCAATGTTCTTAATCCAAAGCGCATTTTCTTCTGAAAAGTTTTCACAAATTGCGCGTAAATTTGAATATTTTTCTTTTGGAAAGTCAGACAATGCTGGAATCCCAGTTTCAACCATCGCAATGAAGTACTCAACCTCGACGATTACTCTATATTTAATTAAGCCAAACTCAGAAAAATAAGTTTGAAGTTCTTTTGTTTTACTATTGTACCTTCCGTCAATTGGAGAAATTGCTGTTAAACTGCTAAAATTCATTTCGCTGTGATAAATGATTAATGAAATTGAAAAGGCAAAGATACAAAAGCCTTCTTAAAGAGTTTATTAGATCCTAGAAATCTTTCCAATTAATAATATTAGAAAAAAGGAATTAATACATTGAAAAATTCTCATTCTAAAATTAGACAAAACAATAGGGCCCTTTAAATTCCTTTAACTACATTTGAATATGCGTTTTTTTAAAAACCTATTATTTGGCTATCGTGCTTACTATAAGGCGTTGAGATTTATCATTGTAAATCGTTTTTATTGGTATTTAATTATACCAGCAATCTTGATGTTAATCATTTACAAAATTGGGGCCTCAATAAAAACTCATTATGTTGCTCCTGACGCCGAAAACATGAATGAAATTGTATGGTATCTACTATATTTAATGCTTGAAATTTCTGTTGCATTGTTACTAATGAAATTCGCCAAATATTTGGTTGTGGTAATGCTTTCGCCACTTCTTTCTCAGTTAAGTGTAAAAACAGAACGGATATTGACTGGAAAAACATATCCATTTAATTTTCAACAACTAATGCACGACATTAGAAGGGCAATGAAAATTGTTGTTCGGAATTTAATGTGGGAATACTTTTTCTTTTTAATCATTTTACTCGTATCATTATTAGGGTGGGAAGACCCAAAATCATCACCTGTTTTCTACCTCACTTTTTTGATAGGTTTTTTCTATTATGGATTTGCCTTTTTGGATTACATCAATGAACGAAGAAGATTAGACATGGATCAAAGTATCACTTTTGTTAGGGATCATAGAGGATTAGCAATAGCAATTGGGTCAATATACTCTTTATTGATATTGGTACCAGTTGATTTAGGAGCTTTATTTGATTGGTCAAAATTTGGGGAAGATCCATTAAATTCTTTGGGTAGATTTACCTTCCATTTTATTTTATGGGTTTGTGCTTCTGCTGCTCCCATTTTAGCAATTGTCGCATCTACAATTGCCATGGATGACTTAGTAGACTTAAAGTCAAATCAATACTCACAAAACGTGGATAACTAAATCTTTACTTTTACAAAAAAAAAGAATATTTTTGAACTTCTGTTTTTAGGTGTTTACCTAGCAACATTTTACATTCAATAAAAAACATATATGTCAAGTATTAAAGTTGTATTATCAGTCCTAGCAATTACCTTTTATGCAAACCTATTAAGTGCAAAGGATACTATCTTGCCTCCAGACTCTACCACATCGATTGTTGATAAAACAGCATCTACATATATGATAGAAGAAGGGAAAACACTTTATAATGATGGAAAGATTAAAGATGCTTTAATTAAATTTAGACAAGCTACTGTAAAAGACCCTAATAGTTGGAAAGCGGCATACTGGGTTGGGAAATGTCATTATCAGCTAGACAATTTTGGATATGCTTTAAAATATGCCAATACTGCTATTTCACTTGGAGATGATAAAGTTGCTGACGAAATTTACTTCCTATTAGGAACTACATATCACCGTCTTGGCAATCTTGACTCAGCACTTATTAACTATTCTAAATCTTTAGAATTATTAAGTAAACCTAGAGCTAAAGTCCTTTTAGTAGATAATTATATTGCGGAATGTAAGTTCGCAGATTCGATTATTAAATCAGGAAAAGTTCATGAAAGAAAATTATTGGACGGAGACGTAAACTCTGGTTATGATGACTACGGAGTTGTTCTAAGCAATGATGGTATGACGATGTATTTCACCTCACGAAGATCGAACACAACCGGTGGAGGAATGAACCCTGACGACCAACGTTATTTTGAAGATGCATATGTTTCTAAATACAATAAGGAAGAAGGGAAATGGGAAGATGCTACAAATGAACTTGGTCGTTTAAACTCTGAAGGATTTGATGCTTTAAACTTTCTTTCTCCAGATGGACTAACTGCTGTAATGACATTGAACTCTACATATTCTGAGGCTAAATCAACTACTAAAGGTTCAGATTTATGTGAATTAAAATTAAGCAATAAAGACACATGGAACTCACCTAAAATCATTAAAAACAAATCAATAAACACAAGTTATTTCGAAGGATCAGCATCATTAACTGCAGATGGAAACACAATGTATTTTGTATCTGACAGAAAGGGTGAAAAAAGCTCTACAGATATTTATGTAGTTGAAAAAGATGGAAAAAAATGGGGCGAGGCAAAACCTCTCCCTATGAATGTTAACACAACAGGTAGAGAAACTACTCCATTTATCACCCAAGACGGTCGATTCTTGTTTTTTAGTTCAGACGGCCATATTGGAATGGGTGGTTTAGATATTTATGTATCTGAAAACTTAGGTGATTCATGGGGTGACCCAATAAACTTAGGTTATGGCATAAACACAGTGAATAACGACTCTCATTTTGTTTATAGTAAAGAACTAAATAAAGGATTTGTTTCTGGATATGAAATCATTGGAAACAAGGCAAGTATTGACATTTACGAAGTCGATCTAAGCAACTTTTCTCTACCATTAAAATAGCTCAAAACGAGGTTAACAACCTTTGATCTAAATGTTATATTTTATTGAATTAAGTTATCGAGGCACCCATTTTTTTGGATGGCAAAGACAACCTGAACAAATTTCTGTTCAGGAAGTTATTGAAGATTGTCTATCTAAAACTAACGGAAATCGACCAATAACGATCTATGGTTGTGGCAGAACAGATACTGGAGTTCATGCGAAACATTTTGTTGCACACGTAGAAATGCAAGAAATCAAAAATCTTGACAAATACGTTTACAAGTTGAATCGGATGCTACCAGCTGACATTTCCATTCATCGACTCTATGAAGTTGAACCGAATCAACATGCTCGATTCAGCGCAAAAAGTAGAACATACCGCTATTACGTCCATTCAATTAAAGATCCATTTAAAGAAGATCTAAGTTGGAAGCTAAAGAAGGAACTAAATTTCGCAGCTATGAATGAGGCTGCAAAACACCTCATCGGGACGAAAGATTTTACATCACTATCTAAACTGCATACATCCGCAAAAACAAATATCTGCACAATTACAAAAGCAGAATGGATTCCATTTTCGGAGACCGAAGCTTATTTTGAAATCTCCGCTGACCGTTTTTTAAGAAACATGGTTCGCGCCACTGTTGGCACATTAATGGAAGTAGGTTTGGACCGTATTAAACCAGATGAAATCCTTGGTATTTTAGCCAAGAAAGATCGCCAAGAAGCATCAACTTCTGTGCCTGCCCATGGTTTGTATTTATGGGAAATTGAATATTAATTTTGGGTTCTCATCCAGTTTTCTCGCATCAATTTATAACGACGATCAGTACAATTATCGATCTCGTTGAAAAATTCAAATTCAATCTCAAAAAACTTCTCAAGTATTTTCACAGATCGATGATTCCGGGTGTTAACATCTGCCGCAACTAGAGGCGTTTTCAATTCTTCAAAAGCGTAATCGATCAATCCTTTTGCTATTTCAGTCCCATATCCCACTCCCCAATACCGTTCTCTTAAGCGGTATCCTATCTCATCTTCATTTTTATTGTTCTTCAATAAGGCAGCAATACCTATTAATTCATTTTTTTCTTGAACACAAATCGCCCATACTATTACTTGACTGTCTTTTGAACGATTAAAATGCTTTAGAAAGTTTGCATCACTTGTTTGCCTATCCATTACAGGTCTAGGTATGGGATCCATCACATTTGGGTTACTCATCATGTCAAAAAAGGCATCCTGGTCTCCTTCTTCCAAATCCCGTACAAATAACCGCTGAGTTTTAAAAATCATTGTTTTATCACTTATGGAAGTACCCCTTTAAAGTTAAGCCTATTCCAAAAATTGTTAAAACTTTATTGATTAGAATCTTCATTTTTTTTAAGTACCATTTTCCCGCAATTTGCTGCCTTAAATTTTCATCACTCGAAACATTTGGAGCAAAGTTTTCACTCGTTGTTTTTGTTGATGCCTTTAAACGGGTAATGCTAATTCCAGTAGTTAATACTTTATCCCTTTTAAACCCTTGATTTTTCAAAAGATTTTTCAAGGTACTTCTAGTATAGTATGTTAAATGTTCAGGATATTCAATTATGTTGTAATCTGCTTTCAAATAATATCTAAGGTAGCAATTGAAGTTTGGAGTAGTGAGATAAAGTAAACCTCCTTTTCTTAGAAAATTATAAATATGACTCGTTTCTTCTTGTGGATTATTAATGTGTTCGATCACCTCAAACGACGTGATCACATCAAATTCTTCACTCGAAAAAGTATCAGGATTCAATTTTCCATGCCTCATTTCAAGACCGTTAGATTCACATATTTTTATGGCCTCTTCAGAATATTCTGTTCCATAAACATCCCATCCTCTTTTTTTTGCAGCTTCTAGAAACCAACCTCTTCCGCAACCTACATCCAAAATTTTATTTGTCTTACGATAAGGTTCAAATTCATCCAATAGCGCATTGTAACTTTGAACAGTAATTGGGGATAAATATCCCTCCGAAGAATAAGAGTAATTTGAATAATGCTTATTTAGCACCTCTAAAGATGGAATATTTTCCATAAACACTAATCCACAGGACTTGCATTTAACAAGTTCGTGGGCATCAAAATACGCTTGCATATTCTTTAACTTATCTGAATTACAAACTAAACACTGCTTATGCTTTTCCATGTTTTTTTTTATTTCTTCGTGTGTGTGATTTTTATTCAGCAAGCAAACTCTATAAACCTATTCAACAATCAAAATATAATTGTTCTTCTTACCCTTTCCAAGTAATACATACTTGTTATTAATCAAAACCTCTGGTGTTACAATAAAATCTTCTGTAACCTTATCTTTATTAACGGAAATAGCATTTCCTTTCAACTCTCTTCTTGCCTCTCCGTTGGAAGCTAAAAACCCTGTTTTTGCGGATAAAGCATCAATTATTCCAAGTCCTTCTCCTTCAATATCTGATCTAGAAACAGTTGCTTGTGGCACACCATCAAAAACGGCAAAAAAGTCTCGCTCTGACAACCCTTTCAAGTCTTCAGAAGTAGATTTTCCAAATAAAATGTTTGATGCTTTAATTGCTATTTCTAACGCATCTAAACCATGAACTCTCGTTGTAATGTCTTCAGCCAAAGCTTTTTGCAACACTCTTAAATGAGGAGCTTCTAAATGTTGAGCAATTATAGCTTCAATTTCAGATTGAGTTAACAAAGTGAATATTTTGATGTAATTCTGTGCATCTTCATCAGAAGCATTCAACCAATATTGATAGAATTGATATGGCGAAGTCTTTTCAGCATCTAACCAAACATTTCCTCCTTCGGTTTTACCAAATTTGGTCCCATCTGCTTTTTTAATAAGTGGTGTTGTAACAGCATAGGCTTCTCCTCCACCCTTTCTTCGGATTAACTCTGTACCAGTAACTATATTTCCCCATTGATCAGAACCACCTAATTGCACAATGCAATTTTTATGTTGATTTAAATAATAAAAATCATACCCTTGAACCAATTGGTAAGAAAACTCTGTGAATGACATCCCTGTTTCAAGTCGGGATTTAACAGAGTCTTTTGCCATCATGTAATTAACAGAAATGTGTTTACCAACGTCGCGGATAAAATCTAAAAATGATAGGTTTTTAAACCAATCGTAATTGTTCACCATTTCCGCAGAATTCTCCCCACAATCAAAATCTAAAAACTGTTCCAATTGCTTACGAACGCAAGCCACGTTATGATCTAATGTTTCTGAATCCAATAAATTTCTTTCTTGAGATTTACCAGAAGGATCACCCACCATCCCTGTTGCTCCTCCAACCAAAGCAAAAGGCTTGTGACCTGCTCTTTGGAAATGAACTAAAGTCATTATTTGAACAAGGCTACCAATATGCAATGAATCTGCTGTTGGATCAAAACCAATATAACCAGCCGAAACTTTCTTGTTAAGTGCTTCTTCAGTACCTGGCATGATATCATGTATCATACCTCTCCATGTCAATTCTTCTATAAAATTCTTTGGCATTTTTATTTATTCGTCAGTGTTTTAAATACTTCTTCTAATGTTTTTTCTTCTTTGCGCAAAGTCATAATCAATAATCCTTTGTCTTGCGCATATTGCGCAACAACTTTTCGTAGTTCAATATCTTGCTTTGCTTCAATTAACCAGCCATCAATAACTTTCTCCACTTTATTAACACCTGTAATTTTTTGAAGTTCTTTTCTAGAAATCTCACCATCAAACTCAACATATACTGTCTGGTGTTTTGAATCAAACTGTAGATCTCCCGCTTTATCATCAGCTACAATTTCACCTTTATTGATAATAATAACTCGATCACATATTGCCTCTACCTCTTGCATGATGTGCGTCGAAAGCATTACCGTTTTCTCTTTACCAATTGACTTAATTAAATCTCTAATTTCAGCTAATTGGTTAGGGTCTAACCCTGATGTTGGTTCATCTAAAATTAAAACCTCTGGGTCATGAATTATCGCTTGTGCTAGTCCAACCCTTTGACGATAACCTTTCGAAAGTGCGCCAATCTTTTTATTTTGTTCTACCTCAAGGCCAACCTTTTTGATCATCTCTTGAACACGATCTTTTAAGTTTGGCACTTTATAAATTTTCCCAACAAATGTCAAGTATTCCTTCACATACATATCAAGATACAACGGATTATGCTCTGGCAAATATCCGATTACCTGACGCGTATCTAGGCTGTCAACCGAAACGTTCTTCCCACACACTTTCACTTCTCCTTGAGAAGCCGAAATATATCCTGTTATTACTTTCATAGTAGTAGATTTCCCAGCACCATTCGGGCCTAAGAAACCAACAACTTCACCGCTATTAACTTTGAAAGAAATATCTTTCACTGCAGCTTGATCGCCGTAATATTTGAACAGATTTTTAACTTCTATCGACATCTCGTATAATTTAGTCAACGAATTTAATGATATTTAAGTGAAACGCAGTTGAGAAATAGAAATTGTTCATCTATTGAACCAGAAATTGGTTTGACCCATTCTAAAATCAAAAAAGGAACTGAAAACAAATTCAATTCCTTTTTATAATTTCTTTTGATGGTTTTTATTCCTTAATAATCTTACTTCGAATTGACCCTCCTTCTGTATTAACAGAAATAAAGTATACGCCATTTTCAAAATCAGTCAATGTAGAAGTTGCACTATTTGTTGTCTGAACAAGTTTACCCATCGCATTGTAGATATCAATGCTATTTATTTTTTCATTTGATGAAATCGTGAAAACATCCTTTGTTGGATTTGGGAAAACTACCAATTCGTTCATTACATTCTCATCAACACCATTTGAGCAATTCAATGAGAAGGTTGCCGTTCCATCAACATTAAGCCAATTTGTCGTACTATAATTTACATCATCCACTTCAATGCAAGTTAAGTTAGGATTGTTATCTGTCTTAAAATAGTTTGTCCCCATATTAGCATTGTTACCATTTGCAATATTTACACTAACCAATTGATTGTTGGACGCAATAAATTCTTTAAAATACTGCATCCCACTAAAATCAAAAGAAGTGAAATTATTTGAAGCACAAAGAAGATTTTCAAGGTTTAAATTTGTACTTAGATCAATGGTCGACAAATCATTATCCGTAATATATAAATAAGTCAGATTTGTACAATTTTGAACATTGAGACTTGTTAATACCGAATTTTGAAGTGAAAGCGTATACAACATCGGTAAATCCGAGAAGTCAGCTGTAGTTAAACTATTATTTGTAGCATAAAAAGTAAGTAAATTATTGTTCGTTCCTTTGGTGAAAGTTGCAATTGAATTATCCTGTACATTAACTGTTTCTATTAACGAGTTATTAGAAAGATCAAGTGCAGTCAATAAATTGTTTTCAGCGTTTAAAGTCTCTAGATTAGTGTTATTATTTAGATTTAAATTAACAAGTTGGTTCCCACTACAAATTAAATCTACCAGTGCAATGTTCGTTGTTAAATCTAAAGATGTAAGTTGGTTGTCATTACAATACAAGCGAGTTAATAAAACATTGCTTGAGACATCCAGCGACCCTAGTGGATTTGTACCACAGCTTAAAGTAGTTAAAGCAACATTATTACTCAAATCTAAACTTGTCAATTGATTTATTGCAACATCTAAAGTTGTAAGCGAAGTAAACTCTTCAATCCCCGTTAAATCTGTAATAGATTGACTTGAACAATAAATTTGACCTGCATAAGCATTTGCTTCAGTTATCTGAATTTCAGTATCAGAATTGGTGTTGATCTGTGTATTCGCAACCAAATACGCCTTAAAATTGGCATCTGGAATATTTACATTTTGAGCATTACCACTAAATGACAAAATTAAAATTGGGAAGAATAAAAGTCTTTTCATTTTCTGTTTTTTTACTGCAAAAAAATGAAATTCATGTGAAGGGAATTATCAAAATTTAACCAAAACACCTATTTACTTTACAAAAGACCAAATTTGAAACAATCTTGATATACAAAAGATACTTATCTTTGAGTCAATGTTATTAAAAGGGAAAGTTTTAAAATCTACAGGAACATGGTACAATGTTCTATTATCTGATAATTCTGTTGTAAAATGTAGAATTAGGGGAAAGTTTCGATTGGATAATTTAAAAACTACCAATCCAATCGCCGTTGGTGATAATGTCACTCTTAATGACACTATTGATGAAGAAGGAAATCGAATCATTATTGATTTCGATCATCGTGAAAATTACATTGTAAGAAAATCAACCAATTTAAGTAAGCAAAAGCAGATTTTAGCCGCTAACATTGATAGAGCTTATCTTATGGTTACAATTCATTCACCAGTAACACATTTAGCTTTTATTGATCGTTTTTTAGTTTCAGCGGAATCTTTTCGAATCCCTACAACAATCCTTTTTAACAAAATAGATACTTGCTCAGACGAAGACTTAATTTACATCGATGCGCTTTCTTACATCTATGAAAAATTAGGGTATCCGTGTTTTAAAATCTCAGCCACCAATACGGATGACATTTTATTCCTAAAATCAGAAATCAATAATCAGCAAGTGATGATTTCGGGTCATTCTGGAGTTGGTAAAAGCACTCTTGTTAATTCATTAGACAGTCAGTTAGATTTAAAAACTGGTGCTATTTCAGATGCTCATAAGCAAGGAAAACATACAACAACTTTTGCGGAAATGCATCCATTAAAATCCGGAGGATTTATTATTGACACTCCAGGAATTAGAGCTTTCGGAATTGTAGACTTGGATAAATCTGTTATCTCCCATTATTTCCCTGAAATGCGTGATCGAATGGCAGATTGTAAATTCAATAATTGCCAGCACATAAACGAACCCAAATGTGCGGTTAAAAATGCACTAGAAAATGGTGAAATTGAAGAAAGTCGCTACCATACCTACATCCAGTTAATGACTGAAGATGAAAACGATATTCATCGAAAAAACGACTTTGCATGAGAACCCTGATTCAACGTGTTGCAAGTGGATCAGTTAAAATTTCAAATGAAATTGTAGGTAAAATTGATAATGGATTAGTTGTTCTAGTTGGTATTGAATCAGACGACAATCAAACTGACATTGACTGGATCGTTCAAAAATTAATCGGACTCAGAATATTCAATGACCTAGAAGGGAAGATGAATTTAAGTATTGGAGATGTTTCCGGCGAACTACTTGTTGTTAGTCAATTCACTTTGCACGCATCAACAAAAAAAGGGAATCGACCTAGTTTTATTAAGGCTGCGCGCCCAGAAACAGCAATACCATTGTACGAAACTTTTATAAGTGAATTAAGAAATAAAAATTTTACTGTTGCAACAGGTAGATTTGGTGCAGACATGGAAGTTACAATCGTAAACGATGGACCAGTAACAATTTGGTTAGACTCAAAAAACAAGGAATAATGGAAATAAAAGAAGCTCAAAAAATTGTTGACGATTGGATCAAAACTGTTGGCGTTCGTTATTTTGACGAATTAACCAATACAGCCATGCTGATGGAAGAAGTTGGTGAAGTTGCGAGAATAATGGCGAGAAGGTATGGTGAACAGAGTGAAAAAGAAAGTGACAAAAGCAAAGATTTAGGAGAAGAATTAGCCGACGTTTTATTTGTTCTTATTTGTCTTGCTAATCAAACTGGGATTGACCTAGAAGATGCAATGATAAAAAACCTCAAGTATAAAACGGAGAGAGATGCAACACGCCATTTAAATAATCCTAAACTGAAATAAGGGAAACAATTTTCTTGTCTATTGGAAAGGTTAAATCATTCACTTTCAAATCCTTTAAATCGACCCACCTAAATTTTTCATTGTTTCCTAATGGCTTCTCGATGTCTGAAATTTGAATTTCATTCGCATTTAAAACCCTAAAATAAAAACTCAAAATCTGATCAGACGGGTTAAAAGCTGAAACTTGAAAGAAATCGTTCACATAGATTAAATCTCCAATGACAGCATCAAAATGAAGTTCTTCTTTCAACTCTCTAATTAGCGTTTCTTTTGGTCCTTCTCCCCATTCAAGGCCACCACCCGGAAATTTTGTAAACGAAAAACCACCCCTTACCTCATCAGAAAGCAAGACTTGGTTGAGAGAATTAATCGCAACCCCATACACACGAATGTTAAAACTCTTCAAAGATTACTTGTCAAGAATTGCCTTAATGTTTGGCTTAAAATAAAGATCTGACTTAAGTACTTTACCATCTTCACGGTAAATTGGTTTTCCATCTTTATCTAATTTAGACATGTTAGAACGCTGAATCTCTTCAAAAACTTCGGCAATTTTATGCTGAAGACCATGCTTTAAAATTGTTCCACACAAAATGTAAAGTTGATCCCCTAGAGCATCGGCGATTTCTACAAGATCTCCATTTTCCGCTGCTTCTAAATACTCCTCATTTTCTTCACGCATTAATTTGTAACGCAAAGATATATCTGCTGCAGATAGCTTCGCTGTAGGCTGATGATTATTCTCAATGCCAAACGCATTATGAAAAGTTTCTACTGCTGAAATTGTTTCTTCTAATGTCATATCAAAATTTTGAACTACAAATTTTAAAAACTCAACGCTTAGATTCAAATTAAGTTTTAAGACTTTATTAACGATTAAAATAGGAGATTATCAATAATGTTTGTAGGAATCTAATTCATGGAAGAAATGTTTTCAATTAATCTTCGCTCATGTCTAATGAATAGCGTAAATTTGTCACGCGTAAAAAAACTAGAAGTTCTGAAGCATTTTTTAAAGAAATATTTAAAGTTTTATAAAGTAAGAAAACGTTTTCTACCTGCTGTAAAAATCGAGCAGAAAGAGCTTGTGGATTATTATCAAGAAAAACAACTCGAAAAAAACCTCCCTTCTATTGAAGAAACAGGATTTAAACTTTTCAGTCAGTTTGAAGAAGATGGAATTTTATTATACCTCTTCGCTTTACTTGGAATGACGCATAAAACATTTATTGAATTTGGTGGTGATGATGGGATAAATAGTAATTCTGCCAATTTATTTTTCAATCACGGATTTAATGGTCTGTTCATTGATGGAAACGAAAAAGCACTTTCTAGAGGAAGGTATTTTTTTCAAAGGCACCGCAATGAAAACAACGAGCAGCCTACTTTTAAACAAGCATTTATTACGGCAGAAAACATAAACGAGTTATTTCTTGAAGAAAACATAAAAGGAGAAATTGGATTACTTTCAATTGATATTGACGGAAATGATTATTGGGTTTGGAAAGCAATAGAATGTGTTTCTCCGCAGGTTGTTATTATTGAAACCCACAATGAATTTGGATTAAATGACATTATTGTTCCATACGACCCTAACTACTTTTACCCTGGAAAACATCCAACTTATCACGGCGCATCCCCTATTGCGATGACCAAATTGGCAACAAAAAAAGGATATCGTTTGGTTGCTGCAAATGAATTAGGATTCAACTTTATTTATCTTCGAAATGATCTATTAATTGATGAAGTGTCAGAAGTTTCTGTAGAATCTTTATTGAATCACCCCTCAAATATTGAAGCAAGACAGCGTTTTGAAGAAATAAAAGATTGGGAATTTATTTCTGAGTAAGCATTTCTAAATCATTCCAAAAATCAGGGTAACTCTTAGATACCGATTCAGCACCCTCAATTTGACAATTTCCTTCGATTAATGTAGAAGCAATAGCTAAACTCATCGCCATTCTATGGTCATTATGTGCGCTAAAGAGAGCTTCCTTCGGATGGTCACATGGAGTAATCATTAAAGCATCGTTTTTAACGACCACTTTTGCTCCAATTTTTGAGATTTCCTTTTCAATTGCCATTGCCCTATTCGATTCTTTGTTGAATAATCGATGAACGCCTGAAATTGATGATGTACCAGGAGTGAACGCTGCTAGGACAGCTAAAATCGGAAATAAATCGGGACAATGAGTCGCATCAAAATGAAATGCCTCTCTGTTTTCGCCATCGATTTCAATCGTATTATTCTCAGTCAACCATTTAATATTCGCACGACTAAAAACTTCCAAAATAGCCTTGTCAGCCTGAAGACTTTCCATATTCAGACCTTTAATTTTTAAATCATGTCCCAATGCTGCCGCTACCAGCCAAAAACTTCCAGAACTCCAGTCTGATTCAACCGTGTAATTTTGACTTTCGTATACTTGATTGCCTTTAATTTTAATATTAGCAAATGTTCCTCCATCAACTTGAACATTAAAATTTGACATTGTCTTCAAAGTCATCTCCACGTATGGAATACTTTTTAAATTATTAATTTGTAGTGTAGAATCTTGCCCCAATAAAGGTAATGTCATTAATAAACCAGAGACGTATTGAGACGATTCACTTCCGTCAACTTGGTAATTACCGGGTTTTAATTTACCTCTCAACTCCAAAGGTAATTTCCCATTGTTTGACGAAACCCTTACTCCCATTTGAGGCAAATGCATTTCAAAAAAATGCTGATCTCTTGTTAAGATTGAACCATTTCCCATTAGAATAAATTTTTCGCCAATCATAGCACAAACTGCTGTAATCAACCTTAATCCTAGTCCTGATTCGCCTACTGATAAATGGGTATTTTGAATCGCCCTATCAATCGGTTTTATTTCAAATTCTCCTTTAGATTTTTCGAAATAATCGCCTCCCAATGAACGAATATTTTCAAGCATTGCTTTTTCATCATCGCTTATACCCAGCCCTTGAATAACGCACCCATTTTTAGTTAAGGCTGCAGCTAAAACAGCACGTTGACCGTCACTTTTTGAAGCCGGAATTACGAGTTCACCATTTAAAACCCTTTTTGAAATTATCTTACTCATTTTTCAGGATTCATAATTCTTGTTTGATGTCTAATCGATTCCTGATGAATAGCATCCATCATTTTTCGAACAAAATCCTCCGATAAATTGTAATCGTTCCTGTTTTTTATTCTTTCAGCAATTAGTTTTGACCAATGATCTTGTTGCAAGATGGTAATATTATTTTTTCGTTTCAAAACTCCAACCTCTTCGCTCAATTTCATTCTTTTAGCAAAAAGTTCATACAATTGATCATCAATAGCCCCAACTTCTACACGAATTTCCTGGATTAAATCAGCAACATCGGGAGCTAAAGATTGACTTCTTAAAACCAATCTATCTAAAATAGATTTCAAACCATCTGCTGTAACTTGCTGAGCGGCATCAGACCATGCTTCATCAGGATTTGGGTGAGTTTCGATCATCAATCCTTCAAAATTTAGATCAAGTGCCTTTTGGCTAACCTCTAGCAATAAATCTCTCTTACCTGCAATATGACTCGGATCACAAATAATCGCGATATCAGGTCGGTGTTCCTTTAATCCAATTGGAATTTCCCAACTTGGAACATTTCTATATTTAGGATGATTGTAGACTGAAAAACCACGATGAATTGCAACTAAATCCTTAATCCCTAATGCTTCAAATCGTTCAAATGCACCTAACCACAATTGCAAATCAGGATTAACTGGATTTTTGATCATTACAGAAACATCACTCCCAGCTATCGCCTCAGCAATTTCTTGTACAGCAAAAGGATTAACAGTAGTTCTAGCGCCAATCCAAAGAACATCAACTCCAGCTTTCAATGCAGCTTCAACATGATGTTTATTCGCTACTTCAGTACATGTTGGCAAGCCGGTTAATTTACCATCTTCATTTATCCTAGGCAAAGCTTTCTCTCCTAGACCTTCAAATCTATTTGGTCTTGTTCTCGGTTTCCAGATACCTGCCCTCAGCATACTAACGTTACCGTTTGCTGCAATTGATTTGCAA
>Ga0102814_10000579_pt1 | contig 26487 bp, 22 predicted proteins | sample ColrivemetaGS741_FD_79112 | JGI IMG/M metagenome (GOLD analysis project Ga0102814, IMG submission 79112) | Estuarine microbial communities from the Columbia River estuary - Flood tide ETM metaG S.741 | ecosystem: Environmental > Aquatic > Marine > Intertidal zone > Estuary | place: USA...
TAATTTTCCATAGTGATTTTCTGCATACGCCATAGAACCTAAATACCCCTGTTCCTCTCCTCCCCAAAGGGCAATTCTAATGGTTCGCTTTGGTTTTAATCCAGACGCTTTGATAATTCGCATCACTTCCATCATTACGGCAGAACCTGCGCCATTATCTGTCGTGCCAGATGCTGAATGCCAAGAGTCGAAGTGAGCACCAACCATAACAACTTCATCTTTTAATTTTGGGTCTGAACCTATAATTTCTCCGATAATATTTACATTGTTTTCAGGTTTTAAATAGAGTTCTGAATCTAAATTGAATTTAATTTTTGGATAGATTCCTTTGACTATTAAGCGTTGTAGTTTCCCGAAATTTTCTGGTGAAATCGCAAAATAGGGGATTGGCTTTTCATCCGTTTTTTTATAATTATAGGTGCCCCCTGGATGAATAATACCTGGAAATAAAGGCCTTGTTGCCATAACATTCATGGCACCTTCTTCTTTTAAGAAGGCAAAAAAGGCATCATCCTTTCTCTTATAGATTTCAAACTCCGCGTCATCTTCAACTAAATCAATATCTGAAGCTGAAGAATCTAACGAATTATTTGGCGCAGTAACAATTGATTTTTGAGCGTCCTCAATTTGGTCTTTAGTAAATCGTGTTGAAAGTGGTTCAAATAGCATATTTTGTTTTGGCGCAGCTCCCATCAATATGGTTTTTCCTTTTAATTTTCCGCTCCATTTTTGTTTTACATTTTCTAAATCAGCATAACTTTCTATCCATATTAAATCGCCTATTTGTACCCCATTTGAGGGTTCTGTCCACGCATAAGGATAGGCCTGTATTTTCATATAAGCTGGTTCTATCATTTCTACGTTAAATGATTTCACTTCCCATCCCATACAATCATCACAATAATTTTCAAAATAGACCTTATCCATTCCCCAATTTTCCATGGTTTTCTTTGCCCATTCCGCAGCGGTGTAATATTGGTTTGTTCCAGTCAATCGTGGGCCATAGACATCAGACAAGTCTTTAATCAGAGAGATAACCTCTGATTTTTGAAAGCCTTCTGTGTTGATTTTCGCAAGCGCTTGCGGTAAGGTTTGGCTGGTTGAGGATAATCCTATAAAGAAGAATGCTGTGATAAAAATTTTAGAAAAGATTTTCATATAGTGAATAATGATATATTTGGTTACAATGTAATGAAATTAATAAAGAATAACTTAAGCCGTATAAAATTAATTGCTTAATCAAGAGTTCGTGCGCTTTTGCTATCTTCTGATTTTCCTTCACAAAAATCCTCGAACACAAACGGCTATCTTTTTAAACATAAACATAGGCAACAACAGAAAAAGGAAAAGATAGTTGAAAGGTAAAAATGTCCTAAAGCAAAGAACAAATTACAAATATCTTTTTCGCTAATTATTCCAAAACTCCCAACCATTCAGAAAAATTAAGTTTATACTTTTTAAAAGGTTCTAATTCGACCATATTCACTTCCAAAACATTCAACATATAAGGTCTTAATGCATTAAAAAGGCTCGTTAAATAAAATACACAATTTCTTTAAAACTTGATTTAAATCATGTTTTATGCAACAAATAACTCTTAATTTTAAACATTATAAAATTTCATTGCTATAATTATATAAAATATTATTAAAATGGCAAAAGTAAAAGGAGCAATAGTTGTTGATAGTGACACATGTAAAGGCTGCGAGCTTTGTGTGCCTATTTGTATAGAAAATGTGATAAGTATGTCAAAAGAAGTCAATCGAAAAGGCTATCATTTTGCATACATGAGTCATCCAGAAGCTTGCAATGGATGTACCAATTGTGGTCTTGTTTGCCCAGATAGAGCAATCTCTGTTTATCGTGTTAAAGCTTAAAAAATAATCTTATTTAACCTCATTATATGTCTGAATTAAAATTAATGAAAGGTAATGAAGCGCTTGCCGAAGCTGCAATCAGGGCAGGTGTAGATGCGTATTTTGGGTATCCCATTACCCCGCAATCAGAAGTTATTGAATACTTAATGACCGAGCGCCCTGAAGAACGAACAGGCATGGTTATTTTACAGGCGGAAAGCGAAATTGCCGCTATTAATATGGTATATGGCGCTGCTAGTACGGGAAAACGCGTGATGACTTCATCCTCAAGCCCTGGAATATCACTCAAATTAGAAGGTATTTCATATATGGCAGGTGCAGAATTACCTGCAGTCATTGTTAATGTGGTGCGTGGCGGCCCTGGTTTGGGAACCATTCAACCTTCACAAGCAGATTATTTTCAATCGGTTAAAGGCGGAGGCCATGGCGATTATAAGTTATATGTTTTGGCTCCAGCATCGGTTCAGGAAATGGCCGATTTTATTGAAGATGCCTTCGATATTGCTTTTAAATATCGTGCACCCGTTTTAATCCTTTCTGATGGATTAATTGGTCAGATGATGGAAAAAGTCATCTTGAAAGATCAAAAAGCAAGAATGACCGATGAAGCAATTATCGAAAATTATGGTGATTGGGCAACAACTGGCAAAAAAGGAAGAACGCGAAATATTGTAACGTCTCTTGATTTACAATCTGAAAAAATGGAAGCACGCGTCCATAGGCTCATGAAAAAATATGAGCAAATGGCAAAAGAAGATTTACGTTTTGAAAAAATACTCTGTGATGATGCAGAATACCTTATTGTAGCTTATGGTTCCAGTGCTCGTATCGCTCAAAAAGCAGTGAAATTAGCAAGAGCCAAAGGTATAAAAGTTGGGTTATTAAGACCTATAACCTTATTCCCGTTTCCTAAACAACAGTTGTTTGAATTAGCAGATCAGGTAAAAGGCATGTTAAGTGTAGAATTAAACGCCGGTCAAATGGTAGAAGATGTTCTTCTTTCTGTAGAGCACAAAGTGCCAGTTGAACATTTTGGAAGAACAGGAGGGATTATTCATACACCCGAAGAAATTTTAGAAGCTTTAGAACAAAAAATAATAAAAAATGGACTTACTAGACATCATAAAGCCACAGAATCAAGTCTTTTGTAAAACAAAACTAATGACTGATACGGCTTTGTCGTATTGCCCTGGTTGTGGTCATGGAACGGCTCATAATATAACTATGGAAGTCATAGATGAAATGGGCATTGTTGAAGACACTATTGGTGTAGCGCCAGTCGGTTGTTCCGTGTTGGCCTACGATTTTATGGACATTGATATAACCCAAGCTGCACACGGACGCGCTCCTGCTGTTGCAACTGCCATTGCCAGATGTTGGCCGGATAAATATGTGTTTACCTATCAAGGTGACGGTGATTTGGCGGCGATTGGTACCGCAGAGACCATACACACCTGTAACAGAGGTGAAAATATTGTAATTATATTTGTTAATAATGGTATTTATGGGATGACTGGCGGACAAATGGCACCCACAACATTACCTGGTATGAAAACCTCGACATCGCCTTATGGTAGAAATATTGCTACTATGGGCTCACCGTTAAAGATGACCGAAATGGTTTCTAATCTACCCGGTGTTTATTTCTCTACCAGACAATCAGTACATACCCATAAACATGTCCGAAAAGCTAAAAAAGCCATAAGAATGGCCTTTGAAAACACGCGATTGAAGAAAGGATTATCGTTTGTAGAAATTGTTTCCAACTGTAATTCTGGTTGGAAAATGACTCCTAATGAATCCAATATATGGATGGAAGAAAACATGTTTCCCTACTTCCCATTAGGCGATATAAAAGTGGATGGCATATTAAAATAAACAGACTATGACAGAAGAAATTATTATAGCAGGTTTTGGTGGTCAGGGTGTACTATCAATGGGTAAAATTTTAGCCTATTCTGGAATTATGCAAGATCAAGAAGTGAGTTGGATGCCTTCTTACGGTCCGGAAATGCGTGGAGGAACGGCAAATGTCACTGTTATTTTAAGTGATGAACGAATAAGCTCTCCATATTTAAAAGTTTTTGACACCGCCATTATCCTAAACCAGCAATCTATGGATAAATTTGAAGGCTCTGTTAAACCGGGCGGTATTTTAATTTACGACCCAAACGGCATTTCACATCATCCAACCAGAACAGATATTAAAATATTTATCATTGAAGGCGCAAAATTAGCTGCGGAAATGGGAAATAAAAAAATATTCAACATGGTAGTGCTGGGAGCCTTTTTAGAAATAAAACCTATTGTTAAACTTGATAACGTTATTGAAGGTTTAAAAAAATCAATCTCGGAACGTTACCATCATTTAATCCCATTAAATAAAGAAGCCATTACCATGGGAATGAATCAAGTAGCTCCTTTTAAAATGGAGCCGGAAGTTTATTGAAAGTAAGTGTAGTTTTTGTTTAGTAAATTTTGTTGAAAAGCATTGTATTAGTATTCTAATTTAATGAAATACAAGCTTATGTCGTGTAAACGAGCTTATGATGCCATTTTTTAGCTATATATTAAACTAAAGAAACTCACTACCAAAAGGTTAGAAATCGAGATCATTCAATCAATTTTGACAATCATTTAACCCCCATTTATCTAAACTTCTTAAAATTTCCTCAAGAGATTTTCCTCTCTCACTAAGTTTGTATTCAACTTTGGGTGGAACAACTGGGAAAACTTTTCTGGAAATAAGCCCGTCTTTCTCTAATTCTCTCACTGTTTGTGTAAACATTTTATTAGAAATCCCGGGAATTTTTTTCTGTAATATCCCAGACCGTAATGCACCGTCTAATAAGTGAAACAAAATTAAAGGTTTCCATTTAGTGCCAATTAAATTCATAGTATAATTTAAAGGACAATTAATTTTTTTATTCAAAATATAAATTTTAAGTACCTGATAATCTTATTTTTACTCGTTTTGGTAACTATACTACTTTTAAGTAAGTTATTTCTAAATAGGTAAATATAACTTATTTTTGCATTCTAAATTAAAACATATGACAACAAATAAAAATTATCCGAAATCTTTTTCACATATTGGAATTACAGTTCCAGATATAAATGAAGCTGTAAAATTTTATTCAGAAGTAATGGGATGGTATATAATTATGGAGCCTTCCAAAGTAAAAAAGGAAAAAGAAACCGCCATTGGACAGATGTGCATTGATGTTTTTGGAGATGATTGGAATGAATTTGAAATTGCTCATCTCTCAACATCAGATGGAATTGGCATTGAATTATTTTCCTTTCCTAACGGAGTTAAAGAAGCCCCAGAATTTAACCCTTTCAACACGGGGCTTTTTCATTTTTGCGTACAAGACCCAAATATTGAAGAACTCATTGATAAAATTTTATCTTATGGAGGAAGGCAAAGAATGCCAATTAGAGAATATTATCCTAAAGACAAGCCTTTCAAAATGTGTTATGTGGAAGACCCATTCGGAATTGTTTTTGAAATTTACACACATAGTTATGAATTGACATATTCTTCAGGTGCTTATTCAAAATAGAATTATAGAAGTATTATAACCACTTTAAACATAGAATACAATATTGAAGTAATGTGATTACAAATATTTAAATAAAAATTACTATTACTGAAGATAATCAATGTTAAGAAAACACACTTGTTGAGCGTAATTTTGGTATCTTAAAAAAATTATCTCAATCAAACAATTATGAACACTGCTTTCACCGATAGAGTTGCAAAAAATGTAATTAAATTTTGTAACAAAATAAGATAACACTTATCTTTAGAGTATAAACACCTAATATGGTATACCTGCCTTTTTAGGCAGGCAGGTAAATTATGAACTTAATTTTAACCTGTTGCCATATTTCAGGAGGAGATATAGGGTAGCATATATGAAATTACATACCATTTTACTTATACTTTTAATAGGCGGAACGAGCTTTTCATTTGCTCAAGAAAAGCTAATGACGAACGCTTACAATCGAAAATCAACATCTCTAAATGGTCAGTGGAAATATATTGTTGATCCCTATGAAAACGGATTTTATAATTATCGATACGAACCTTTCGATGAACAGAAAAACCCGCAAAAAGGAGCCTTTTTTACAAATTCAAAACCTGAAAACAATTCCGATTTAATCGAATACGACTTTGATAAAATGGATAGTATTTTAGTCCCAAGTGATTGGAATACACAAAAAGAAAAGCTTTTCTACTATGAAGGCACCATTTGGTATAAAAAGTCCTTTGACTACTTAAAAACCAATAACAATAATAGAGTGTTTGTTTACTTTGATGCTTCAAACTACCTAACAGATGTTTATTTAAATGGAAAAAAGTTGGGGCAACACACGGGAGGTTTCACACCTTTTAATTTTGAAATTACCGAATTATTAAAAGATAAAGAGAATTTTTTGGTAGTAAAAGTAGATAACAAAAGAAAAAAAGAAGCTGTACCTACCTTAAACACCGATTGGTGGAACTATGGTGGGATTACAAGAGATGTGAAATTGATAGAAACCAGTGAGACGTATATAAAAGATTACTTCATTCAATTAGACCCCAATAATAATCATCACATTATGGGTGAATTGACGTTAAATGGACCTAGCAAAAAATACAAAAAGGTAAAAATAAGTATCCCTAAACTTAAAATAAACCAACCTTTCAGTACTGATGAAAATGGTGGTTTTTCAGTAGATATTACTTCAAAAAATATAAAATATTGGTCTATAGAAAACCCGTTTTTATATGACGTGATAATTGAAACAGAGGATGATAAAATTATCGATCAAATTGGTTTTCGCACAATAAAAACAAAAGGTTCTCAAATTCTATTGAATAATCAGTCTATATTTTTAAAAGGAATATCTATTCACGAAGAAAGCCCGATAAATGGTGGAAGAGGTCATTCAATAGAAGATGCCAAAAAATTGCTAGAATGGGCTCAAGATTTAGGCTGCAATTATGTGCGTTTGGCTCATTATCCTCATAATGAACATATGGTTCGGTTGGCTGATCAAATGGGGGTTTTAGTTTGGGAAGAAAACCCTGTGTATTGGACGATTGATTGGGAAAATCAAGAAACATTTTTAAACGCAAAAAATCAATTATCAGAAGTCATCAATAGAGACAAGAATAGAGCAAGTGTTATCATTTGGTCTATGGCAAATGAAACACCTGCAAGTGATGCACGAAACACATTCTTAACAAATCTAGCAACGTTCACAAGGCAAAAAGACCCTACCAGATTAATTAGTGCAGCCCTAGAACAAAGTAATGATAAAGGAAATCCGTTAGTACGAACAATTGACGATCCATTTGCGGAAGTTGTAGATATTCTCAGCTTTAATCAATATATTGGATGGTACGATGGAGGAATAGAAAAATGTAAAACCATTAGCTGGAATATTAAATACGACAAACCAGTTATAATTTCCGAATTTGGTGCTGGAGCAAAACATGGTTTATATGGTGACAAGGATATAAGATGGACTGAAGAATATCAAGAATATCTCTACGAGGAAACGATAAAAATGATTGATAAAATTGATCAATTAAAAGGAGTGTCTCCATGGATATTAGTTGATTTTAGATCCCCTAGAAGAGTCTTGCCTGAAATACAGGACGGATGGAATCGAAAAGGACTAATCTCAGAAGATGGTAAAAAGAAGAAAGCGTTTTTTGTATTAAAAAATTACTATAATAAAAAAAAATAGACCTGACAAAAAGTAAACTCCATTAAAACAGACGTTTATTTAAATTGTTGTGATAAGTTTAAATCAAACATTTTTTATCAATATCAATTCTAATACAAGAGTATACCTAAAATCGTTTTAGAAAAAAAAACTAAAAGCAAAAATGGAATATAGAAACGCAAGACATACAAATAATCTAGAGCCCATTGTTGAGTTTTATACCAATATTATTGGATTGAAGGTCTTGTCTTTCTTTGAAAATCATAATGATTATAGTGGTTCATTTTTAGGAAAACGGAACCATGATTGGCATTTAGAGTTTACGACTTCTAAAGACAAGGCTGAGCATAAATTTGATGTCGATGATATATTGGTTTTCTATCCAACAGAAAAGAATGAATATGATGAAATTGTTGATAGAATTAAGACAAGAAATATTGAGCAAATAAAGGCGAAAAATCCCTATTGGGATGATAACGGAATTATGATTAAAGACCCTGACGGATTTAGAGTCATAATAAGCAATATGAAGATAAAATAACCTTTGTATAACTATGGCTATAACTAATTAATAGTTCTCGTTTTCTTACGAAAATCCCAGATACTAATTAATAGGTTTCTTTCTTTTCACTAACTTACTGTGCAATGAAATTATAGGTGAAATGTTGTTTTTAAACATAAAATCATAACTTATCAATGTGAAGTAGCAAAGCCTTTTGTGGAGTTGATTAATTAAAAAATAATTTAAACATTTAAACTAAAATACAATGTCAAATGAATTCGAGAAAGGAAAAATATTTTCCTATAACAAGAGTATTTCTTATGCAGAAAAAGCTGTTGTTAGTAAACACATATTGAAAAAAGAAACAGGAAACATTTCATTATTTGCATTTGATAAAGGCGAAGGGTTGAGTGAACATACAACTCCTTTTGATGCTGTAGTTTTTATAGTTGATGGAAAAGCTGATATAAAAATAAATGGCGTTTCAAACATTCTTGGAGCAGGTGAAAGTATTATTATGCCAGCAAATGTTCCTCATGCATTAATTGCTGTCGAGAAATTTAAAATGGTTTTAACCATGATAAAAAGTAAATAACTAAATTACTTAACCTTTTAATGAAGCCATATACTGTTTGTAATATATGTTAAAGTTCAAGCAGAAATCAATTAGCTTTAATCTGACACTTGATGAATAGTACAGGAGAACCCATAATCGTAGAACAATACTTTGATACTTCTATCGAAAATGTGTGGAACGCACTAACGGTAATCGATGAAATGACCCAATGGTATTTTCCAAATATTCCATCATTTGAACCTATTGAAGGATTTACTACCACATTTACTGTTCAAGTTGAAGATAGAATATATCCTCACTTGTGGAAAATAATTGAAGTAATTCCTATGAAGAAAATAGCTTATGAATGGAAATTTGATGGCTACTCAGGTAGTTCAATTTCTCTTTTTGAATTATCAGAGGAAAGAAATCAAACTAAATTAATATTAACAGCTACAGTCGTTGAAAAATTTCCTGATAATATCCCTGAATTCAAAAGAGAAAGTGCGGTGGCAGGTTGGAATTATTTAATTAATGAAAGCCTGAGGAACTATTTGAAAAATAATTATATACAATAGGTTTGACTTTCTTATATTTAATAGCGATACAAATGATTATGAACTCATTAACAATTTTTGATTTTAATACGCAATCCGACATCCAAGACTGGTTAGTTACAGATGATGTTGTGATGGGTGGAATATCATCTGGATCTTTTATGTTAACCGACGAAGGTTACGGTGTTTTTTCAGGGAGTGTTTCCTTGGAAAACAATGGAGGATTCTCTTCGGTGCGCTATCGATTTGATAAAACAACATTAAAAGCATACAGTAAGATTATTATCAAATTACGTGGTGACGGTAAAAGCTATCAATTTAGAATGAAATCCAATTCAGCGGATTCTTATTCCTATATATCAACTTTCTCAACTTCTGGTGAGTGGCAAGAAATTGAAATACCTTTAAAGGATATGTATCCTTCGTTTAGAGGAAGAAAACTTGATCAACCTAATTTTTCTAATGACTATATTGAAGAAATAGGGTTTTTGATAGGAAACAAAAAAGCAGAAAAATTTAAACTAATGATTGATAAGATAGAATTAAAATAAAAATTCAATCTAAAAACTATAAAGCTAAACCGCAGGTCTAATATCAACAGCCACCTTCATTTTGTTTTTACCAGTGCTATAAATAACACCCTTTAATGGTGGTACATCGTAATAATCTCTTCCCCAAGCTACTGTAATATGTTGATTTTTTGGTATTTGATTGTTTGTTGGATCAAAATCTATCCACCCAAAGGATGGGATATACACAGAAAACCATGCGTGAGATGCATCGGTACCAACTAATTTTATTTTTCCGGGAGGTGCTAAGGTTTCTATATAACCACTCACATACCTTGCGGGTAAACCAACAGAACGAACACAGGCTATTGCGATTTGTGCAAAATCTTGACAAACTCCTTTTTTAGCTTTCAATACTTCATGAATAGGGGTTGCAATGGTGCTAAATTTCGCATCGAAATCAAACTCTTTGTAAATACGTTGCATTAATTCATATGCAGCTTCAAAAACGGGTCTATTTGGTTTAAATGACTGTTCTGCGTAAGCTTTAATATCAGAAGAAATATTATTAATAAAAATAGATTCCAAAATATATTGTTTTACTTCAATAGTTTCTGGATTATTTATTTTTAATGTTTGTAATGCTTGTTCTAAAGTAATTGCTTTTCCCGAAATGGAGTTTTCAATATTAGGCTGTAAAGAATAATCTCTTAATACTTTACTTAAGGCTGACACCTTCAATTCGGTATGATGCTTTTGAATTGAAAATCGCGTTATGGTATTGCCAAAGAAGTCTAAACGCTCTGTGGCTTCAGTGGGAGTAGGGCTTATTTCAAGGTTATACTCCAACAAGGATTGCCCCAGCATAGTTTTGGGTTTTATTGTTGCAATATTATGACAAAAGGTAACTCCAGATTCGTAATTATAAGTGGTGATATGTGATAGTTGAAATTCCATAATTAAAATTGGAAATTTTGATTAACCAATTGTTTTTGTTGATAAGCATGATTAAAATAAGTATCAGAAACAGCGAGTGAAGTTTCGTGAAGCAGGTCGCTCAATTTAGCAAGTGAATCGTCTAGATTCTGTCTAAGTACGCCGTCGGATGATAATTCTAATAGAGATTCAACGTTTAAGCTTTGTATTTTAAAATTAGCTTCACCAATATATATTTGACAGTCGGTTGCTTTACCTGTAATTTCAGAATGTGGTAACCTATCTATATCTTTTTGAATTCTTCTAAGTTGATAGGTTAATGACTTCGGATATTCTTTATCCAATAACACCAGATTTATAACATTTTCTACAGTTAAATATGAGCGATAACTGTATCTGTAAATATTTAAACTTTCGTGACTATTTAATAAGGATTCTAAAATTTCGTATTGTGGTTGTTCTTTATAATTTACGACTAAAAGCGAGCGACATTTTTCGATATTCATCATGGCTTGTTCGGTTTGTAACCCAATAAAATACAATAGCAATCCTTGGTCAACCAAAATACTTTCTTCAATAAGCCCCATAAAAGCGATGAGTCTGGTAATTATTCTATCCAATACTTTAATAAGTACAGGAGTTGAAGTTTTATTATCCTCTTCTTCAAATCGCGACCAGATTTTTTGAATACCATCAAATACACGCCACATGTCTTTAGACCATAAATTTCTAAGTGAGTAATACGAATGGTTAAAACTGGAAAGAGTTTGGGCAAAACTGCCCATTCTATCTTTATCCATCATTAATGACAGAATTTCTTTTAATGGATCTTCTAAAGCTTCTTCGCCTTCTTCACCAATAAAACCAGGAAATGTAGAGGTAATATTCGTAACAGATTGGAATAAACAAAGTAAGCTTTCAGACTGTGTTTTATTTTTATTATACTGCTCGTTACTCATTTTGTTGAGCACTGTGCGTAAAAATCTAGCAGTTAGCAATGCTCTGCCTAAATAACGCCCAGACCAATATAAATTTTCGGCTGTATTACTTGGTAAATCATTAATACCTGATATAGAATTTTTATATGAATTATCCCATGAATAGTTTTGAGTGTTCGTTTGATGTTCGTCAGTAACTATCCAGAAATCCTTACTTACGCCACCACGTTGATTCGATACAAATAAATTTTCGCGTTCGGCGGCTACTCTTACCAATCCACCAGGCATTATCGAATAACCATCTTTATGGGCAATAGAAAAAGTACGGCACATCACCTTTCTGGGTTCTAATTTGCCTTTTACAAAATCGGGTGCTGTTGAAAAAGATATTTTTTCTTGAGCAACAAAACTATATGGATTGGATAAAATTTCTTTTTTTAAATTGTCTAGCTGTTTGGGCTTTAAAAACTCACAGAAAAAAATGTTTTCACGGTTAGAACGATCGATTCGTTTAACAACCAAATTTGTTAAATTATCTAAAGCATAATTACGTTCTTTCTCTTGTCCGCACCACCAAGAAGCTATTTGAGGCAGAATTAAATCTTCCTTGAAAAAGTATTTGCAAATAGCATTCATAAATGGAATTAAACCTGAGTTTTCTAAAACACCACTTCCTATTGGGTTAACAATGGTTACGTTTTGTTGTCGTACTACATCAAGTAATCCAGCAACACCTAAATAGGAGTCTTCACGAAGTTCTAAAGGATCCATAAACACATCATCAACACGTCTTAAAATAACGTCGACCTGTTTAAGTTCTTTTAAAGATTTCATCCATACTTTTCCGCTTCTAACTACTAAATCATTTCCAGTTACTAAAGGATGTCCTAAAAATGAAGACATATAAGCATGCTCAAAATACGTTTCGTTTAAAGGCCCTGGAGTAAGAATAACTATACTCGGATTTTCCTTATTCTGAGGCGCCGCATCAATTAGCATTTGATTAAAATCAAAGAAGAAATGCGATGGTGGCTTTACGTTAATATCTTTAAATATATCTGGAAGTATTCTACTCGTTGAATACCTGTTTTCTAAGGCATAACCCATGCCAGAAGGTGCTTGTGTCCTATCGTTTACAACCCACATGCGTCCATCTGGTCCGCGCGCTAAATCGGCAGAATGTATTAATAAATTCTTAGCTGTTTTATATTGAATTTGGTCGCATTGTCTTAAAAAACCTCGGTGAGCATAAATAACTTCCGCTGGAATGATACCGTTTTTTATAAGTTCGCGCTTACCGTAAATATCTATTAAAATAAGGTTTAATAATTCTGAACGTTGTTTAATGCCTTTTTCAACAGTTTCCCATTCTTTTTGATGAATAAGAAAAGGGACAATGTTTAGTTCCCATGCACGATGCATCCCTTTCGGGTCATTGTAAACATTATAAGTAACACCATTTTCATCCATTAACCAATCCATCTCATTTTGCTTTGAGATTAAGGCATCGGTTCCCATTTTGGTAAGATTACTAAGAACCTTCTCCCAATTAGGATTAATGGTCATATTAGACTTAAGAACCTCGTCATAATCTTTAAAATCAGAAAAATAATTCTTAAATAATATATTTTTATCAATCAGCATGAATCAGTTATTTTTTTCTTAAATCTAAGGTATATGGAAATTCGAAATTTATTGGTAATTCTTTGTATTTGAATTTTTTAGTACTGCCTTTTGGTTTAACATCTTTAGTCGAATTACTTTCGTTTTGTGAAATATTTTCAACATCAACAACATCACCTTGAGTAAACCCTAGCTCCCAGAAACGATTTATTCTTCTGGATTCTGCTTCATAACTGTTTACCGGATACGTTTCGTACGAACGACCTCCAGGATGGGCTACAAAATAAGTACAACCACCAATAGAACGTTTATTCCAGGTATCAACAATATCAAACACTAAAGGCGTATCTACTCCAATAGTAGGGTGTAAAGATGAATGTGGGTTCCAAGCTTTATAGCGTATACCCGCAACGTATTCGCCTTTAACTCCTGTGTTATTTAAATGAACTTTAACCCCATTGCAAGTTACAACATAGCGTTCTTCAACAAAATGAGATACTTTTACTTGAATGCGTTCTAATGACGAATCTACATAACGAGCAGTACCACCACCAGTCATTTCTTCGCCTAAAACATTCCAAGGTTCAATAGCAGCCCGTAATTCTAAATGAATATTGTTAATTTCTACCATGCCATGAAGTGGAAATCTGAATTCAAAAAATGGATTAAACCACTCTTCTTTAAATTTGTATCCAGCTTTATTTAACTGCGAAACAATATCCTTAATATCCTCTCTTACATAATGTTCAATTAAAAATTTATCATGTAATTCGGTTCCCCAACGCACTAAATTATGTTCGTATGGTTTTTTCCAAAACCAAGCTACCAATGTTCTCACTAACAAATTTTGCATCAAGCTCATTTGTGGATGTGGGGGCATATCAAAAGCACGTAATTCTAAAATTCCTAATCGACCAGAAGAAGAATCTGGTGAATATAATTTATCAATGCAGAATTCTGCACGGTGCGTGTTTCCTGTTAAATCGGTTAATAAATGGCGAAATAATCTATCGGTTAACCAGAATGGAACTTTGCCATTTTTAGGAATTTGGCTGAATGCAATTTCGAGCTCATATAAATTTTCCATTCTAGCTTCGTCAATTCTAGGCGCTTGACTAGTAGCTCCAATAAAAGCTCCGGAAAACAAATATGAAAGTCCTGGATGATGTTGCCAAAAGGTTAATAAACTGCGTAATAAACTTGGTTTGCGCAACAACGGACTATCAGCAGGCGTTACACCACCTAAGGTAACATGGTTACCACCGCCAGTACCTGTGTGTTTACCATCTAACATGAATTTTTCAGTACCTAAACGCGATTCCTTTGCAAGTTTATATAGGGTTAAGGTATTGTGAGTAAGCTCTTCCCAATTTTTAGCAGGTTGCACATTGACTTCAATAACACCTGGATCTGGAGTCACTTTAAGTGATTCTAACCTACTATCCTTTGGGGGGTCGTAACCTTCCAAAATTACAGGAATATTAAGTTCTTTGGCAGTAGCTTCGATGGAAGCAATTAGGTCTAAAAATATTTCAGCAGAATCTAAAGGCGGTAAAAACAGGTGTAATTTACCTTCTCTTATTTCTGAACATAAAGCGGTTCTAATAAAATAATTTGGCTTGTTTTCATCTATACCATCAATTTTTATGGCATTGAATCTTTTAGAAACAGCATTTTTATAACTAGGAAGTTTTTTCTTTTTTGAAAAATTATCTGGTTCAAACTTTGGAAATTCTCCATGTTCGGCTTTTTTAATTAGCGAATCTAATGGCAATCTTAATCCAATTGGAGAGTTTCCTGGAATTAAGAATAAATGATTTCTTCTAAAGCTCCAATCGCTGGTATACCATTTTTCTTGTGAATTGTTTAAAGGTAATACATAGCCAACAGCTTTAGATTTTCCGTCATTAAGAATATCTTTTAATTTATTTTTAACCAACAAAGCACCATCATCTTTAGTTGGATCGATATCTATAGGTAATTTCCCTTCTTCCCAAAGAAAATAAAATGCATCTTCAAAAGTTGGAATAATATTTTTGTTTGTAATTCCTAGATATTTTGTTAAAGTTTCTAAGAATTTTTTAGCGGTATCTTCAGGAATTTTAGGATTATCTGAAAATAATGATAATAGTTTTTTATTGTGCCAAATGGCTTTTCCATCTTTTCGCCAGCATATTTCAATTTGCCAACGAGGAAGTGGTTCTCCTGGATACCATTTTCCTTGGGCTTGATGTAACACACCACCTTTACCAAATTCATCATACAATTTTGCCGCTAAGTTTTTAGCGAGTTCTCGTTTGTGTGGTCCATCAGCATCCGTATTCCACTCTGGCGATTCCATATCATCAATCGAAACAAAAGTAGGTTCGCCACCCATGGTTAATCGAACATCTCCTTTATCTAATTCTTTTTCAACCTTAAAACCAAGATTGTAAATAGCTTTCCATTGCTCTTCCGTATATGGTTTTGTCACGCGAGGAGATTCAAAAATTCGTTTTACAGAATTTTCAAAAAAGAACTCGGTTTCACAAATATCAGACATTCCCGAAACAGGAGCAGCACTTTCAAATGACGGTGTACAAGCCAATGGTATATGGCCTTCGCCAGCTAATAAACCAGATGTAGCATCAAAACCAATCCATCCGGCGCCTGGTAAATACACCTCTGCCCATGCGTGTAAATCGGTAAAATCTTCTTCAGGTCCTGAAGGGCCATCCAACGATTTTTCATCTGATTTTAATTGTACTAAATATCCAGAAACAAAACGTGCACCTAATCCTAAATGACGAAGTACTTGAACAAATAACCAGGCATAGTCTCTGCAAGATCCATTTTTTTGTTCTAAAGTTTCATCACAACTTTGAACACCCGGTTCCATACGAATGTTATAATTTAAGTACTCATATATTTTTCTATTAATATCAATTAAAAAATAAATGGTTTTTCTTGGTGTATAGTCTAGGGTTTTAATGAAATCTTTTAATAATTGCCCATTATCAGTTATTTCTAAATAGGGTAGGAGTTCTTTTTTTGTTGTTTCCTCATACTTAAAAGGGAATTCTTCGGCATATTCTTCAACAAAAAAATCAAATGGATTAATGGTTTTTAAGTCGGCAATTATTTCAACTTCTATAGATAATTCTTTTGTTTTATCAGGAAAAATTAAACGAGCTAAATAATTTCCAAATGGATCTTGTTGCCAGTTGAAAAATTGATTTTCTGGTTTTATTTTTATTGAATATGCTTCGATTGGTGTTCTGCTATGTGGCGCAGGACGTAACCGGAAAATATGAGGTGATAATGATACTGAACGGTCGTATTTATATAAAGTTTTATGTGAAATAACGATTTTTAAAGCCATAAATAAAGTGATTAAAACTTACAATTTAAGTGATTTTTTACTTGAATAGGTAAGAATGTAATTAAAAAATTAAAAGAATATAAATAAAATATTTTTTTAATTTTAAATTAGTATTTCGATAATTTTGAAGTCTGTTATTAAAGAATAAAAAAATCATTAAACTAATGCTAAATAGTATAAATAATTTTAAAAGGGCAAATATAAAACCTTTTGATATTATTGCTAGTCGAAATGTTAACTATTATCTATTAAATCTTCCAGAAGTATTTCCGTCTAAAATTCCCATAACTTCAGATACAGTTGCGTAATTAACATCGCCTTCATAAGTGTGTTTTAACGCACAAGCAGCACTTGCAAACTCCATAGATTTGTAATCGTCAAATTTTTGCAAGCCATAAATTAATCCAGCTGCGAACGCATCTCCAGTTCCTATGCGGTCTATGATATGTGTAATATCAAAATCGCTAGTTTCTCTAAACTCTTTCCCATTCCACATTCTTGCTCTTATTTTGTGCCAGGAAGCATTAATCGGGGTTCTTATTTTGTCAAAAACTTTTTCAATAGAAGGGAATTTTTTTATTAATGCTTTACTGGCGTCAATAAAATCTTCATTTGAATATCCATATTTTGTGTCCAAAACTTCATTTATTTCGTTTACACCACCAATAAAAATAGTTGAATATGAAAGTAAATCTGTTAAAACATCCTTTGCGTTTTCGCCATATTTCCATAAGCCGTTTCTATATGTTGGGTCTGCTGAAACCGTTATTCCTTTTTCTTTAGCAATTATCAACCCCTTTTTTAAGGTTTCGTATCCTCCTTTACACAGTCCAGGTGTAATACCTGTCCAATGAATCCATTTTCCTTTATCTAAAATAGGTTTCCAGTTTACCATTTCTGGTTGAATTTCAGAGAATGAAGAATTGGATCTGTTATATGAAATAGAACTAGGGCGCATAACTGCGCCAACTTCAAGAAAATAAACACCTAATGGTTTGCTGGAACGCACTATAGCCGATGTGCTTACTCCAAATTTCTGTATAAATGATAATGCCGTATCTCCAATAAAATCATTCGAAACACAACTTATATGTTTAACTTTTTCTCCAAAATTAGCAATAGAAATACCAACATTTACTTCTGTACCTCCAAAATGAAATTCTAACAAATTAGCCTGCATAAATTTTTTATTTCCTTCTGGCGATAAACGCATTAATACTTCTCCAAAGGTTATAATTTGCTTCATAAATACATTTTAAATAATTAATAAGGTTTCTTATTGATCAGAATACACTCTGTTTTCTTGTTCGTTAACACGAATAAATGTGGTGCGTTTAGTAAGTTCTTTCAAGCGTTGCGCACCTACATATGTACATGTGCTGCGCAGACCACCTAAGATATCTTGCAAGGTGTTTTCGACATCACCTTTATATGGAATTTCTACCGTTTTTCCTTCGCTAGCTCGATAATCTGCAACACCTCCAACATGTTTTTCCATGGCAGTAGACGAACTCATACCATAAAATTTTCTATAAGGTTGCCCTTGTTTTTGAATAATTTCTCCACCACTTTCTGTATGTCCAGAAAGCATGCCTCCAAGCATTACAAAATCGGCACCAGCTCCAAATGCTTTTGCAATATCTCCAGGAGACGAACACCCACCATCGCTAATTATTTGTCCACCTAAACCATGGGCCGCATCAGCACATTCTATAATCGCTGAAAGTTGCGGATAGCCAACACCTGTTTTTACTCGTGTTGTACAGACAGAGCCCGGGCCAATGCCAACTTTAACAATATCGGCACCAGACAATAATAGTTCTTCCACCATTTCTCCGGTAACAACATTTCCAGCAATGATTACTTTATCTGGATATTGATTTCTTGTTCGTTTAACAAACTCGGCAAAATGTTCAGAATAGCCATTTGCCACATCAATACAAATAAATTTCAAATAAGGATTAAATTTAAAAATATTTGCCAAAACTTCAGAATCATTTTTGCTAATGCCTGTACTGACAGCCATATAGTTTTCAATATTCTTAGGCAAACTTGACGAAAAAACATTCCAGTCAGATATGGAATAGTGCTTGTGAATTGCAGTAAATAATTTTTTTTCAGAAAGCGCTCGTGCCATTTCAAACGTACCAACGGTATCCATGTTTGCCGCCATAATAGGTATTCCTGTCCAAACTATTGGGCTGTGTAAAAATTTAAACTCGCGTTCTAAATTAACTTCCGATCTACTTTTTAGTGTAGACCGTTTCGGACGAATCATAACATCTTTAAATCCTAATTTTATATCGTATTCTATTCGCATGAAATTATGAAGCTAGCTTATATTATTTTAAAATTTTCAATAAGGTAAAGTTAATAAAAACAAAATATAATAAATGGTTTAATATGTTATAATACTTTTGTTCTTTAATACAATTATAGATAAGTTTGTTAAAACGAGAAAGGAATAAATGAAATTTGCCCAACAATTTATAAAATCTATTAGAGTTAGAAGAGTTTTAGCAATTATAATTTTTACTTCAATAGTTGCGGTTCTTTTATTAGGGTATTTATTTATCGATAACAAGTTAGCTATAAAAAATATAGCTTTTATTCTTTTTTCTTTTGTGATTATCCTGATTTTTATGTTGCAATATTTTTTTAAAAATCAGCTAAAAAACGAAGTTATAAAACGCAATTTAAAAAACAGAATTAATGAATTAAAGCTGAATTTGGACGAAGCCAATAAAATTGCAGATTACAAGTCGGTTTATTTATCAAATATGAGCTACGATATTCGAACGCCTTTAAGTACTGTCTTGGGAATGTTGAGTATGTTGAAACAAACCGAATTGGATATTGATCAAAAAGCACAAGTAGAAATTGCCGAATATTCTTCTAAGCATTTATTACAGCTTGTTAATATGGTTTCTAACAACAAGGATGTTAATTTAGGTGCTGTTAAACTGAATTTTTTGGCAATAGACTTAAAATCAGATTTAATTAGTCTTTTTAAAGTATTCGAATTTCAAGCTTGGGAAAAAGGATTGTATTTTGAATACAAGTTTTTAATGGATGAAAAACAAAGATTTTCACTTATAGGAGATTCTACTAGAATTCAACAAGTTTTAATAAATTTAATAAATAACGCTTTAAAGTTTACAAATTCGGGAAAAATAGCAATAATTGTTGACCAAACAGTTAGCATTGAAGATGAACAAATTGTAACCTTTTATGTTAAAGATACAGGCATTGGTTTAAAACCACATGAAATAAAACAAATTTTTGTCGACTCTAAAAGTGAAAGGCTCTCTTTTAGCAAAGATTATAAAGGTGGTGGTCTCGGATTATCTATTTCTCATCAACTTGTTCAATTAATGGGTAGTGAACTGAAGCTAGAAAGTAAGGAAAATGAAGGTTCTACATTTTATTTTAGTTTGCAATTAAAGAAAACTTTAAATGTAAAAACGGAACAGGAAATTTTACCGCCCATTTTATCAGAAAAATTTAGTGTTTTAGTGGCTGAAGATAATAGAACAAACCAAAAAGTAATTAAATTTTTATTAGAGCAACAAGGTGCTGATTGTACATTCGCTAAAAATGGTCTTGAAGCGGTAGAATTATATAAAATTTTAGATTTCGATATGGTTTTTATGGATATTTACATGCCAGACATGGATGGTTACGAAGCCACCAAAGCAATAAAAGAGACCGAGAAATACTTAGCACATAATACACCAATAATAGCGGTATCTGCAAGTGCTTTTGAAGAAGATATTGAAAATGCTAAATTAGCAGGTATAGACGAGTTTTTGGCAAAACCTATTGAAGTGGCTAAACTAAAATCTCTTTTAATTAAATTTTCGAATTCAAATTCATCAGTTTCGTAAATTTAAACCTATCAGTTTTACTTTACGGCAATCATACTAATTTCAACATTTACATTTTTAGGCAAACGAGCTACTTGAACAGTTTCTCTTGCAGGTGCATTAGCCTCATTGAAAAACCCACCATAAACCGTATTTATTTGCGCAAAATCATCCATGTTACTTATAAAAATAGTGGATTTTACAACGTGTTCAAAGGTCATATTAGCAGCTTCTAAAACAGCTTTTAAATTATGCATAACTTGTTTTGTTTCAGCTTCAATATTACTTAAAACAAGTTCGTTGTTTTCCGGATTAAATGCAATTTGCCCAGAAGTATATAAAGTATTTCCGCTTAAAACAGCCTGATTATACGGGCCAATAGGAGCAGGGGCATTTGTTGTGTTAATTATTTTTTTCATAATGTAATATTGTTTTAAAAACGATTAAATTATAAATTATTGCTGTTAGGTATTTCACTAGACACCAAACACGAGAAAATAACCTAAAGTTGCAAATCAGCTTGGTTTCGCTTTTCGTATTTTAAATCTTTCAAGATATTCGATTTAATACCAATAAAGAAATTCCAGGAGCTACGAGCACTAAATGGTACCCAGCTAAAATTCATACGCCAACTCATTAAATCACGTTCAAAACGTAATTGTGTATAAGTAAATCCAGCATTCTTTAAATCGTAACCTGAGGAAGCTCCAACAGACCATTTACTTGATAATTGAATATCCCCAGAAAACATTAAAGAATGGGATGATATTTCGCTTTCACGCCGTGAATTAGAATAATTTAAGGCATAAGCAATTCGTAAATTCCATGGCATATTATTACGATAAAATTCGCTCTCTTTTTTATCTTCAGGATTTTCTTTATCTTGATTTATTTGTTGGCTTGCGAAATCTTCAGAAATACCAAACAAATCATCATCTCTACCGCCACTACGAAGGTTTTCTTCAATGCCTTTGCTTTTATCTCCTTTTTTATCTCCTTTTTTACTGGCAAGTGACCAGCTGGTTGTTAAATTGGCGCTAGTTAATCTAAACAAGCTACCACCATTATCAATATTAAATTTATTTATTCGACTATTATTACTATCCAGCGCATAAGGGTCTAATGTAGCACCAAAATTAATACTCATTTTATTGTCAAAAATTTGTGTTCCACCACTAACCCTAACAGGACTCCATTGTAGAGAATCTCCAGCAAAGTTATAAGAGGTCGCGAAATTTAAATTATTAAGTAAAATTATTTTTTTTGCTTCGGTAGCAGTAGTGTCTCTATCTCGAACTTTGGCTTCAAGATTATTAGATACTGAAATGCCCATAGAACTAGAAAAATTGTTTCCTGGCGACCCAAAAATACCTTGTTCAAAACGGGTATATTCTAAATTCACATTGTCATATATGGCATTTAATTCTGCGCTGGTTAATCCATCGGCATTAACAACTTCAGCAGATTCATAATATTTATCAAATGCTGGGTTGATATTATAACTAATTGACGGACGAATTATATGTCGTATTGCCTTTATTTTTCGATCTTCACCAGGTTTTTCAAAATTAAACATACCATAGATAGTAGTTCCTAAACTGGTGCTAAAATTATACGTTCTAAAGGCATCGAAACCATTAACAGATTCAGATGTAGTTTGTTTTGTTACAGCATCGTAACTTTTTTCGATAGTTTTAAAAGTCCAAACTTCATTAAAATTACTACTGGCACTTAAACTAAAATATTTGAATAATTTAAAATTAGTGGTAAGTGGAATGCTATGTTGAAAACCTGCTTTAGCATCATCAAACATTTCTTTTTTAAAGAAAAGAGAATCTGTAGTTTGAATTCTATTTTCACCTCTTATGCTATATTGTAAGTTTACGTTTTGAATAATTCCTTTTTTAGAACCCGTTTTAGAAGCAAAGGGATATATTCTACTTAAGCTTCCTTGAAAGGTTGGAAGCGTCATGTTAATTTGCTCGGTATTAGTGTTTTGAGAATGCGTCGCCGTTAGACTAATATTGGCCTGTGGTTCACCTTGAAATGTTTTGGAATATGAGACTGATGATGATAGCGTATTATTTAAAAAAGCGCCTGTATTTATTTGATTTATTGAAGTTTGATAATAAGTACTACTACCTAAGTTTACCGACGCAGAAAAGCGAGAATTAGGGTTTGATTTACCATCCTGACTATGCGACCATCGTAAATTATATACTGTAGATTTTGAATAATCCGGAAAACCACGTTCGCTTGAAATTAAATTTTCATACCGAAACCCTAAATTACCTCTAAATTTATAGCGCGTTGCATAGGTGCTTTCTAATCGCATACCATAACTACCGTTTGTGTAATAGTCGCCATAAGCAGCTAAATCTATATGATCGCTAATAGCAAAATAATAACCAAAATTTTGCAAAAAATAACCACGATCGTTTTGTTCACCAAAACTGGGAATTAAAATACCAGATGTTTGTTTTTCAGATTGTGGAAAGAAACTAAATGGCAACCAAACGGGCGTAGGAATATCGTAAACATATAAACCGGCTGCACCTGTTACTATTTTTTTTCCAGGAACAATTTTCGCTTTTAAAAGGCGAATGTAATATTCAGGATCCTCAATATTTTCAGCAGTGGTATACTTAGCATTTTTTAAAAAGTAAACCGAATCGTTTTCTTTTTTAGTAAGAGAAGCAATAACGGTTCCATCACCTTGTTCAGTTTTAGAATTATATATTAACGCTTTTTTTGATTTTGTGTTAAAAATAATAGAATCAGGTTCGACCACATTGGAGCCTTGAGTAAATACTGGTTTTTGAGTATAACCGCCTAAAGAGTCTTTAATGCCTTTAGCATATACCGTATTTTTGTTATAATCGATAGTAATGTTTCCAGCTGCGATATTCATGTCGCCATAATCAATTGTAGCTTCATTATACAAGTATAATTTATGTTGTTTTTGATTAAACTTTGTATAATCAATGGCATGATATTTTACTGTATGCTCTAAAAGATCTTTTTTTGGTTTGATAGAATCTTTTAATATTGAGTCTTGTTTTTTTTCAGAAACATTCGCCGTTACCAAACTATCTACACTAATAATCGTACTATCATTAACAGTTCGGTTTATAGTGACTCCTTTTTTGGGGATATCCTGGGCGAAGCTTAACGTGTTAATAAACACTGTAAAACTTAATGTAAAAAGTATTTTAAAGTTGTTTGTGTGCAACGCTTTTAAATGTATTTTTGTAAAAGTATGGCTCGATTTTTGAAATGTCAAAATTACATATATTTTTCTGTGATTAATTTATTATTCAATTAAAATTTTAAATTAAACTTGAGAGCAATTTAATTACGAAATAAACAGGTTTTTTAATCGTTAAAATGTTTGTGAACTATAATTGTCTAAATAAAATAGTAATCAAGATAATTAGTGTTAATGTATAAGAGTTACCGATTTTAAAATAAATTCAATTTACCCTATGAAAACGAACAGAGTATTACTTTTCGTATTATCTATAACAGCATTAACATTTTCCTCATTTATCAATATTGATAAAAATCAAACCATTGAAAAGTTTGTTGTGGTTTTAGATGCTGGCCACGGTGGACATGACCCAGGAAATATGGGGAATGGCCATAAAGAAAAGGATATTTCTTTAAATATTGTTTTAGATGTAGGCAAGCAATTAGAGAAAAATCCAAACATTAAAGTAGTTTATACGCGCGATAAAGACATTTTTGTAGATTTATTTGAAAGAGGTCAAATTGCTAATAAAGCAAATGCCGATTTATTTGTATCCGTGCATTGTAATTCTCATAAATCTGATGCACATGGAACAGAAACATTTGTTTTAGGTACCCATAGAAATCAAACTAATTTCGAAGTTGCTAAAAAGGAAAACTCGGTAATTTTTCTTGAAAGTGATTACAAAAGCAAATACGGTAATTTCGACCCAAATTCTCCAGAATCTATTATGAGTATTTTAATAAGTCAGGAGGAATATTTAGACCAAAGCATCATGCTTGCTAGTTTAATTCAAGACAGATTTACAAATAAATTAAAACGGACTAACAGGGGCGTAAAACAAGCCGGTTTTATTGTATTACATCAAACGGTGATGCCTAGCGTGTTGGTAGAAGTTGGATTTTTAACAAATAGGGAAGAAGGAGCTTATTTAAATTCAGAAGCCGGTCAAAAAGACATGTCTAATTCTGTTACAAGTGCAATCTTAGAATATAAGCACAATTTGGATGGGAATGTAGGGAATTTTGTTTTTGACTACGATGCAGACAAAACAAAAACTTCACAAATAGTTGAAAAACTAAAACCAATAGAGAACATAAAAATTATGGATAATTCCATTATTTATAAAGTGCAAATAGCAGCAACTTCGAGAGCTATTGATCCTAAACCCAATAATTTTAAAGGTTTACATAATATTTCAAGAGAAAAAGAAGACGGTTTGTTTAAATATTTTTATGGAAATACTTCTAATTATAATATTACAAAAACGCTTGAAGAAGAGGCTATAAAAAAAGGTTATAAATCCTGTTTTATAGTTGCTTATAAAGATGGTAAAAAAATTAGCTTGAACGAAGCATTAAAAACAACTGCTAATTAAAGTCGTTCTTTTTAAATTTATTTTAAATTTGTGCATGTGAACATAAATTTTGAAATTGGCATAATATTATATTTTGAAGCATATCGATATGACAATTATGCAGATTACAACTTACCTTTAAAAGCAAAGAACTCAAATAGATGAAAATATCAAGAGAAGTTAAAACAGGTGTATTAGTATTATCAGGAATTGTGCTTTTTATTTTTGGGTATAATTACTTAAAAGGGAAAAATCTGTTCGAATCTACAAATGTTTATTATACCGAATTTGATTATAATGCGCTTAATAAATCATCTCCAATTACCGTAAATGGAAATTCAGTTGGTAAAATTCAGGATATCGTTTACGATTATAAAACTGGTAAAACCCGTGTGTCTTTTGATGTTAATGATGCATTGAAATTTTCTAAAAATAGCATTATCAAAATGTATGAAACTGGATTAATGGGTGGAAATGGTCTTGCTATTCTAATAAGTAATGAAGGTGAATTAGCAAAACCAGGTGATATGTTAGCATCCACAGTTGAATTTGGTCTCGTTACAAGTTTATCTAATAGTTTTTCAGGTCTTAGTGATAATTTAGATTCTACCTTAAAATCTACCGATACACTTATGATTAGCATAAATAGGTTGGTTAATGATAATTCTGATGCAGGTTTAAAAAGGACTATTGAAGAACTAAATTTCACCTTAAAATCGTTTAAAAACACGTCAAATTCTGTGAATTCTGTCATCTCTAATAACGACAAGAATATCACAGCGATACTTGATAAATTTAAAACTATAAGTGCAGATTTAGCGGTGCTTACAACAGATTTAAAAAACGCTAATGTTGGTACAACTGTAGAAAATTTAAATGTTACTTTAAATAAACTAAACACTATTTTAGCTTCTATTGATAAAGGCGAAGGTTCGATGGGTAAGTTACTTAAAGACGAAGCTTTATACAATAATCTTGAAGGTGCCACTAAAGAAATGGAAGCTTTGTTGAAAGATATTAAACTTCACCCAAAACGTTATTTTAGAGTATTGTCTAAAAAAGAAATTCCATACAAAGAGGAATAAACTAAATAAACACGAATGGAATATTTACCAAATATACTTTTTGCAATGATTCTTATTGCTGGTATTGGTTTTTTTGCTAAAAATGTAAAAACACTTATCAGAAACATAAAGCTTGGTCATGACGTTAGCATAAGTGATAATAAATCGCGACGTTGGAAAAACATGGCTATGATTGCTTTGGGGCAAAGCAAAATGGTGCGTCGTCCAATTGCTGGATTTTTGCACGTTATAGTCTATATTGGTTTCATTATTATAAATATTGAAGTTTTAGAAATTATTATTGATGGCCTTTTAGGGACACATCGTATTTTTTCGGGCATAGGAAGTTTGTATGGGTTTTTAA
>Ga0102814_10000585_pt1 | contig 26317 bp, 21 predicted proteins | sample ColrivemetaGS741_FD_79112 | JGI IMG/M metagenome (GOLD analysis project Ga0102814, IMG submission 79112) | Estuarine microbial communities from the Columbia River estuary - Flood tide ETM metaG S.741 | ecosystem: Environmental > Aquatic > Marine > Intertidal zone > Estuary | place: USA...
TATAACAATTTCAATACCATTAACGACTACCCTAACAGGCAATTTAATAGCTAAACAACTTGCTTTATCTATAATATTATCTTCAGACCCATCCATTTTAGATGTGGCGCTAATCATACTTGTTAACTCTGAAGAGGCAACAAGAGCTTCTTCTTGAGTAGGTTCAGTAATATCAATTAATTCCTGTTGACACGATGTAAACAATAAAAGGGCAAAAAAAGGTAATAGTAATAATGTTTTCATTTTAGTTTTCATGGTTCTTGATTTTTAGATTCAACATAGCTTTTTAAATATAAAACAGGATAACTTCAAAAATCCCTACCCTTTGATTTGTTTTTTTTTATTTTAGTGATCGAATTACTCATAAATAATGAAGAAACAATTACACGATACTGTTTGCGAAGAGCGTTTGTTTTCTTCTATATTTAATAAACACGCCAAAGATTTACACAATTTCTTATATTATAGGTATGGTGATTTACTAAATCCTAAAGATAAAGTACAGGAAGCTTTTGTTAAGCTCTGGGAAAACTGCGCCAAAGTTTCTCCGGATAAAGCGAAAAGTTTTGTTTTTACCACTGCCAATAATTTAATGTTGAATGAAGTGGCTCACCAAAAGGTTGTTTTAAAACACCATCAAACCAAACCAAAAACCTATACTAATGAGAATCCTGAATTTTTAATGCTGGAATCTGAGTATATGGATAAACTACAAAAGGCTCTTTCAAATTTAACGGACGCGCAGCGGGAAGCTTTTATGATGAACAGGATTGAAGGTAAACGATTTAAAGAAATTGCTGAAATTTTGGGTATATCAACAAAAGCGGTTGAAAAACGTATTTATGGCGCTTTGGAAAAGTTGAGGAAGGATATAAAAGAGTTGTAAAGTTAAAAAGCACAAAGTTGAAAGTTGCTACTATTTGGCTTACTTTAAAAACATTTTAACTTTCAACTTTAAAACTTTTTTAAAGTTAGGGTAGGAAAAAATAAAAGTTAACTGTTATATAGTTGTAGAAGAAATCATGAACAAAGAAACTTTAATATCGAAATGGTTAAATAACGATCTAAATGATCAGGAACTTGAAGCGTTTAAAAGGCTTGAAGATTATGATGATTTAGTTAAGTTAAATGATAGCATGCAAGCTTTTAAAGCTGATGACTACGATACTTCCCGTGAATTAGAAAGCGTTTTAAAAACCATTAAGACCAGCAAAAAGCAATCAATTCATTGGGTAAAACCCTTTATGCGTGCTGCAGCTATTCTTACGATTTGCTTTAGCTTATATTATTATACAACTACAATAGATACAACGATTACAACAGAATTTGCTCAAAAAACAACTATTGAGCTACCTGATGCATCAAGTGTTTCGTTAAATGCAAAATCCCATTTAGCGTTTAATAAAAACTCATGGAAAAATGAACGTGAAGTAACCCTGGAAGGAGAAGCTTTCTTTAAAGTTGCTAAAGGTTCATCGTTTCATGTTTTAACAAAATCCGGAATCGTAACGGTTTATGGAACCCAGTTTAATGTAAAACAACGGGACAATTATTTTGAGGTTATTTGCTACGAAGGTTTAGTGGGCGTCTCTTACAATTCTCAAGAAATAAAATTAAAACCTGGCGACAGTTTTTTAATTATTGATGGGAAACAAATTGCTAAAGAAAAAGAAAAACGCACAACACCTTCGTGGTTAAATAACGAAAGTACGTTTAAAAGTTTACCTTATAAAGAAGTTATAGCAGAATTTGAAAGACAGTATCAAGTAGATATTACGTTAGTAAATATTGATACAAATCAATTATTCACTGGGAGTTTTGCACATAATAATCTAGAGGTTGCTTTAAAGGCGATTACCTTACCTTTACACGTAACATATAGTAAAACAAACCGTACTATAATCTTAAAGCGTGAGTAGAAAAGGGCTCCTTCCTATTTTTTATTTACTGTTTTTTTTGAATGTTTCCAACCTACAAGCGCAAACCATTCAAAAAGAAAAGCAATCCCTAATTTCCATTTTAAAAATTCTTGAAACACGATTCGGTATTAGTTTTTCTTATATAGACGACACTATTAAAGCTAAAGAATCAATGCTTCCTGATTCCGACTTAATGCTAGAAGAAGCTTTAGAATTGCTTAAAGTTGATACACAGTTAGATTTCGAGTTATTAGACAATCGATTTGTAGTGATAAGGAAAGTTGTTGAACGCCAGACCAGCTCATTTACTCCACAGCGCCTTGAGGAAGTTATAATAAGCAATTACCTAACTACCGGTATAATGAAATTTAACGATGGCTCCATCACTATAAAACCTGAATCTTTTGGCATTCTTCCAGGATTAATAGAACCCGATGTACTACAAACCATTCAAGCATTACCGGGAGTGTTAAGCACGGACGAAACAGTGTCAAACATAAATATTCGAGGTGGTACGCACGACCAAAACCTGTTGCTCTGGGATGGTATTAAAATGTATCAATCGGGGCATTTTTTCGGATTAATATCCGCCTTCAACCCATACACCACAAAACGAATCAATGTTTATAAAAATGGTACAAGTGCGAAATATGGCGATGGTATATCGAGTGTTATAGATATGCAGTTGCCCAATGAGATAGACAACGAATTTAAGGCAGGATTGGGCTTTAATTTGATAAATGTCGATGGTTTTGCTAAAATTCCGCTTTCAAATAAAACGGAGTTACAAATCTCATCGCGACGTTCAGTGACAGATTTAATATTAACCCCTACATACGACCAGTATTTTAAACGCATTTTTCAAGATTCGGATTTAACAAACGAAAACAGAAATTCAATTTCACAAAACGAACAGTTTTATTTTTATGATATTAATGTGAAATTCTTATACGATATCACAGCCAACGACAGAATAAGAATCCATTTTTTAAATGTCAATAACAAATTAAATTACGACGAACGATCTACCATTAACGACAGGAACGAAGCTTTTAATAGCAAATTATCGCAACAAAATCTTGCAACTGGAATAACCTATACAAAAGATTGGAACAAAACGCTTTCCACATCCTCACAAATTTATGTATCTAATTACGATTTAGATGCCACTAACTACGATATTACCAACAATCAACGTTTGAGGCAAGAGAATGAAGTTTATGATGGCGCAGCAAAAATGGATATTAATTATGCCCCAAACCATCGTTTAAAAATAAATGGCGGGTATCAATTTACCGAAGTTGGTATAAGCAATTTAGAGGATGTTAATAATCCAGCTTTTAGAAGTTATATAAAAGAAGTGATTCGAAGTCATGCTATTTATGCAGAAACGGGATTATTATCGAATAACGCAAAAACGAATTTAAAAATTGGCGGGAGATTGAATTACCTTCCAAAATTTGATATGCTTATTGCAGAACCAAGATTGAGTTTTAGTCAACGCTTTTTAAATGATTTTAGAATTGAAATTTTGGGTGAATTTAAAAGTCAGACCACTACACAAATCATCGATTTACAAAACGATTTTTTAGGCATTGAAAAACGCCGTTGGATTCTATCAAACAATAAAGACATTCCTGTTCTAAAAAGCAAACAAGTTTCGGCGGGTATTCATTATAACAAAAACAAATTACTTATAAGTGCTGAAACTTACATTAAAAAAGTTGAGGGCATTACCACCAGAAGCCAAGGTTTTCAAAACCAATATCAATTTATAAACAAAATAGGAAGCTACGAAATTAAAGGTATCGATCTTTTGTTGAATAAACAATTTAACGATATAGTAAGTGCATGGGTTTCATATTCATTTAGCACTAATAATTATACGTTTGATGATTTAAACAATGGCAAAAAGTTTCCAAATAATGCAGATATAAGACACGCAATAGATTTTGCAGGCACTTTTACCCACAATAATTTTAAATTCGCGATGGGTTTAAATTGGCATTCGGGAAAGCCCACTACACTTACAGACGCCAGTGATGATCCAAATGACAACGAAATTACTTATTCAAACCCCAATAGTTCGAATTTAAAAGATTACCTACGTGCCGATTGTTCCGCTACCTATAGTTTTAATATTTCTGACGGTTCTAATGCCGTAATTGGCGCTTCCATTTGGAATTTCTTCAACAAAAAGAACATTATAAATGCTTACTATTCTTTAAATGATCAAAACGAGATAGTTAAAGTAGAAAATCAATCTTTAGGAATCACTCCGAATGTGAGTTTGAGAATTAATTTTTAGTATTTGTTTTCATTTTTAAATTAAAAAACTGCTCCAATTTAATTTTGATAAACGAAACAATCCATTTCATATATTTGGTTGCAAAATATAAGGGTTATGTTGTTATTAAACATTTTAGAGTTCTCGCTTCCGTTTACCAATCCGGTACTAAAGTTTCTTATTATTTTAATAATCATTTTACTAGCACCTATCGTGCTTAATAAATTAAGAATACCTCACATTTTAGGACTTATTGTTGCTGGTGCTATTATTGGCCCTAACGGATTTAATTTATTATTACGCGATAGTGGTATTATCTTATCGGGTACCGTAGGACTGCTCTATATAATGTTTCTTGCAGGGTTGGAAATAGATATGAACGAATTCAAAAAAAACAAATTTAAAAGCCTTTTGTTTGGTGTATTCACGTTTAGTATCCCCATGACTTTTGGTGTTTTAGTAGGCATTTTTGTGCTGAAATTTTCCATACTAACATCGGTTCTACTTGCAAGTATGTTTGCTTCACACACACTTATCGCCTACCCTATTTTAGGTAAATTCGGTGTTACTAAAAACCGCTCTGTTAACCTTGTAGTTGGCGGGACCATGATAACCGACACCCTGGCACTATTAGTATTGGCGGTAATTGTTGGCATGACTAAAGGTACTGTAAATAGTGAATTCTGGATACGACTTTTTATATCCGTTATTATATTTGGGTTTATTGTTTTACACATTTTTCCAATTATTGGCCGATGGTTTTTAAAGCGCTATCAGGATAATATTTCACAATACATTTTTGTTTTAGTTACACTTTTTCTAGGTGCTTTTTTGGCTGAAGTTGCAGGTGTTGAGGCTATTATTGGTGCATTACTTTCTGGTTTTGCACTTAACAGATTAATCCCTTCCACATCACCATTAATGAACCGCATTGAGTTTGTTGGAAATGCTATTTTTATCCCGTTCTTCCTTATTGGCGTTGGAATGTTGATTGATTATCGTGCTTTTTTTACAGATTCTGAAACTATTTTAGTGGCTGTTGTTATGACGATTGCCGTTACATTAGCAAAGTTTATTGCGGCGTGGGCAACACAAAAATCGTTTAAATTCTCGATAGATGAGCGTCGTATCATTTTTGGATTAAGCATTGCACATGCTGCTGTTACGCTAGCAACAGTGTCGGTGGGTTACAACATCATTATTGACGAAACTCCAACGGGCGAGCCTATTCGATTGTTGGGAGACAGTATTTTAAATGGTACTATTATTATGATTTTAGTAACCTGTACCATTTCAACTTTCGTGGTTCAAAAAGGTGCTAGAAATCTATCACTATTTCAGTCTACAGCAAAAGACAAAAAGAATGCAATAAATGAAGAAAAGATTATAATTGCTATTAACAACACCGATACCGTTGAAGAATTAATTAGTCTAAGCAGTATTATAAAATCTAAAGAAAATAAAAACTCACTGTTCGCCTTACATGTAATTAATAATAACACAACTGATGTTCATGCCGAAACCAGTGCCTTAAAACTCCTTGATAAAGCTATAAAAATAGGGGCTTCAACCGATATAAAACTCAATAAATTACTCCGTTATGATTTAAATATTATGAACGGCATCTTAAACGTTGCTAAAGAAAAAAAAGCTACCGATTTAATATTAGGTTTGCACGTTAAATCAAATATCTCCGAATCGTTTTTAGGCAGTTTAACCGAAGATGTTTTATCTAAATGCAACGCTACGAGTTTTATTTACAAAGCATCTCAACCTATTGCCACCATAAAAAGACACATCATTATAATGCCAAATAATGTAGAAAACGAAGTTGGATTTCCATTTTGGCTTTTAAATATTTGGAACATCTCGTACAATACAAGTGCTAAATTAATTTTTTATGGTACAGAACAAACCATTAAAGTTATTCAAAACATTCATTCTGAACACCCAATTGAAGCCGATTTTATAACTTTCAATAGTTGGAATGACACAAAGGCGCTTACAACAAATATTAAGTTAAACGATAATTTGATTTTTATTTTAACCAGAAAAGATGAGCCTTCATACCATAAAAACATAAAGAATATTTCTATTTATATAAACCGATATTTCAAATCGAATAGTTTTATTTTGGTTTGTCCAGTTATGAAAACGCTCTCCATTAATGAATCCATCGAATTTAATAATCCTTCGTTACTTGAACCATTGGAAAAACTTGATGAAATCGGAAAAACCATTGCAAATGTGTTTCGTAAAAAGTAAAAAAAAGTTCAATTCTATTACAAATTGATTAATTAGAATTTTTTGAAAAACATCATATAATTACATTACATTTTAGATTCCAATAGGTCAATCTCAAAGTTAATAATCAGTCTTTTGCATTATCTAATCTAGATTTTTAGATTCTATTTTTAGATGAAATGCTATTTTAACTCTATTCATTCTTACAATTTTAGTAGCTTCCTGTAACAGAAATTTACCAGAAGAATTTATTTTAACAGATCCTATCGCCAATGAAAATATTGAGCATAAATGGTGGATACTAACGCATCGAAAATATGCAAACCCTGGAATATATCTTTACAATGAAACGACCTCAACAGTTGAATTAAAACTGGATTTACCTGCGAATTTAGAATTACCTCATGCTTTAGCATACGATGGAGAATCTTTATGTATTGGAGGCATGGGACAGAACGAATCAATCTATCAACTTAACCCAGAGAATGGTGCCATTATATCTGAAATTCAAAATATCAGAACTGAAGGAATCGCTCTGCTAGATGACTATTTGTATTATATAAATGTCAACATTATTAATAAAGTAGAAAAAAACGATACTCTTGTTGAAGAAATACCCACAAAAAACTCTTCCTTTAATATTCCAGATATAGCAATCTATGGCAACGATTTATATTACTTACGTTATTCGGAAAATGAACCCATAATAAAATTAAATTTATCTAGAAAAACAGAAAGTATAATTCCTAACATAGAAAGTACAGGAACTTACTGTCTAACTGTTTCTAATTATGAAATAATCACTGTAACGTCATTGAATGAAATCAGTCATAATAATATAAGAACAGGGGCGTTTATCTCAACCAAAACAACAAACATTGAGGGTTGGATAACGGCAATAGCACCTTATAATAGAGAATAAGAAAAAGTTAGGGCATATTAAAACTTTAATTTAAACTCGCTAAGCTCGCTTTTAAAGTTTCAATTTTAGCTAAAGCATCCGCTTCTTTATTACGCTCGTTGGTAATAACCTGTTCGGGTGCCCCAGCAACAAAACGCTCGTTAGAAAGTTTCTTTTGAACCGATTGCAAAAAGCCTTCAGTATAGTTTAATTCTTCGGTTAGTTTTTTAATTTCAGCTTCCACATCAATACTTCCAGCCGCAGGAATAAAATACTCATTAGATTTTACTCTAAAACTTAATGCACCCTCAACCGCTTCGTTCACATAATTAATGCTTTCAAGATTACCTAACTTGGAAATAATCGCATCAAACGATGAACTTGATTTTTCATTGTTTATCACCGAAAAACCAATAGCATCTTTAAACGCAATGTTTTTTTCTTTTCTAATATTTCTTATTCCTGAAATAACATCCGAAGCAAATTCAAACTCTGTAATCAAATTTTCGTTTAGAGTTTTTGCTATTGGCCATTTTGAAACAATTAATGCTTCTTCCGGTGTGCGTTCTGCAATATAATGCCAAATATCTTCCGTTAAAAACGGCATAAACGGATGCACAATTTTTAAATTTTCTTCAAAAATTGAGATAACCGATTTATAGGTAACGGCATCAATTGGTTTCTGGTAGGCTGGTTTTACCATTTCCAGTAACCATCCACAGAAATCATCATAAATCAGTTTATAAATCGCCATTAAAGCATCGCTTAAACGGTATTTACTAAAATGGTCGTCAATTTCAATTAAAGCTTGTTGGAATTTAGATTCATACCAGTCAATCGCTATTTTACTCGAGTCTGGTTGCGGTATCGTATCATTAATTTCCCAACCATCTACCAGACGATAGGCATTCCAAATTTTGTTTCCAAAACCTTTTCCTTGTTGACAAAGCGTTTCATCAAACATTAAATCGTTTCCTGCGGCACTACTTAAAAGCAAGCCAACACGAACACCATCGGCACTGTATTCTTCAATTAGTTCTAGTGCATCTGGCGAGTTCCCTAACGATTTACTCATTTTTCGACGTTGCTTATCGCGAACCAATCCTGTTAAATACACATTATTAAAAGGTTTCTCGCCTTTATACTCATAACCTGCAATAATCATACGTGCTACCCAAAAAAATAAAATATCTGGACCTGTAACCAAATCGTTGGTTGGATAATAATATTTTATGTCTTCATTTTCAGGATTTCGAATCCCATCAAACACACTCATTGGCCATAACCAAGAACTGAACCAGGTATCTAAAGCATCAGTATCTTGACGTAAATCGTTAGCAGTAAATTTTTGGTTGTTAGCTTTTTGTTTTGCTAATTCTAAAGCTTCTTCTTTCGTTTCGGCTACTACGAAATCTTCTTTTCCATCGCCATAATAGTAGGCAGGAATTTGTTGTCCCCATAATAACTGTCGAGAAATATTCCAATCACGAATGTTCTCCATCCAATGACGATAGGTGTTTTCAAACTTCTTTGGGAATAATTTAATTTCAGCGTCTTCACCTAGAACTGCTTTAATGGCAGGTTTCACTAAATCTTCCATTTTTAAAAACCATTGATCACTTAATCGAGGTTCAATAACAGCTTTGGTTCTTTCGGAAGTTCCTACTTTGTTAACATAGCTTTCGGTTTTAACTAATACTCCGTTTTCCTCAAGCTCTTCAACTATTTCCTTTCTTACAACAAATCGGTCTTTACCTTGATAATGCAAACCATAACTGTTTAGACTAGCATCATCATTAAAAATATCGATAACTTCCAGATTGTGTTTATCTCCTAAATTCTTGTCGTTTTCATCGTGTGCAGGTGTTACTTTTAAACAACCTGTACCAAACTCCACATCAACATACGCATCTTCAATAATGGGAATTACACGATTGCAAATAGGTACAATTGCTTTTTTACCCTTTAAATGGGAAAATCGTTCATCGTTAGGGTTAATACAAATAGCGGTATCCCCAAAAATAGTTTCCGGACGGGTTGTAGCAATAGTTAGTGTATCGTTACTGCCTTCAATTTTATAATTTAAATAGTATAAATTTCCTTGACGTTCTTCATGAATTACCTCTTCATCTGAAAGTGTCGTTTTAGCTTCAGGATCCCAATTTACCATTCGGTAACCTCTGTAAATTAAGCCCTTGTTGTGCAAATCGACAAACACTTTAATTACGGCTTCACTCATATCGTCATCCATAGTGAACTTCGTTCTATCCCAATCACAAGAACATCCTAATTTTTTAAGTTGCTCTAAAATAACACCACCATATTCATGCGTCCAATCCCACGCATGCTTTAAAAATTCTTCACGAGTCAAACTGTTTTTATCTATACCTTGTTCCTTTAATTTAGCAACTACTTTAGCCTCTGTGGCAATAGATGCATGGTCTGTACCGGGAACCCAACAAGCATTTTTACCTTGTAAACGGGCACGACGAATTAAAACATCCTGAATCGTATTATTCAGCATATGCCCCATGTGCAATACTCCAGTTACGTTTGGTGGCGGAATTACAATGGTATATGGCTCTCTTTCGTCTGGGGTTGAATGAAAATAATTATGTTTCATCCAGTAGTTATACCACTTGTTTTCTACCTGACTCGCATCATATTTTGAAGGCATTTGCATACTTTGGAATAGTTTTTGAATAATGATTTGCAAAAGTACTTATATTTCTTTTTCTGTGAAAGTTATAATACTGTTTGATGTAATTGGATACATCATATTTTAACAGTTTTTAAAGAAAATTGTAAAAAGCAATATGTACTTTTGAATTTAGATAATTTGTAAAAATTATGCATTTAAGCGATTATTTTTGCTGTTTATGGAAAAAATAAGTATTTTTGGTATGAAAAAAATACATAATAATGACACTAATTTAATGCTTTTAATGTATTTTTATAGTTGTTGAATTAGAAAATAATAAAAATAGAATTTAAAATAAATCAATAAAAAAATGAAAAAGTTAATTACAATTTTATTTATCGGATTAGTTAGTCTAACCATTAATGCTCAAGATAAAGTAGCTAAAATAGATTTTAAATCGGATACGATTGACTATGGAACGATTGAAAAAGGTTCAAATGGTGTTCGTGTTTTTGAGTTTACCAACACAGGTAATGCTCCTTTAATAATTTCGAACGTAACTTCAACTTGTGGCTGTACAATTCCTAAAAAACCAGACGGACCTATTTTGCCAGGAAAAACTGGACAGATTGAAGTTAAATATGACACCAATCGAGTAAGCCCAATTAGAAAAACGATTACTGTTATTTCAAATGCAGTAACACCGACTGTAGCCTTAAAAATTAAAGGAGATGTAGTTGATTCTAATAGCACAAATGTTCTTGAAAAAACTGAAAAAAGCGTCGTTCAAAAATAAAATTCAAAAAATTTAATATTATAAAAACCTAAGTAAAATTACTTAGGTTTTTATTTTTAGCGGTGATTGTAGATAAAAACTAAAAGTTAAGGTCCTACCTCCCCTGTCTATCACAAGTTTAATGTGTTTCCCATCTTCATTATAAAACATGTGAATAATTTGCTGCAATGTATACTCATGCGCTGCTTTTCCATTAATAGATAATATAACATCATTAATCTTTAAACCGGCGTTATAAGCTGGAGAGTCTTTCCTTAGCTCAACAATAGAATATGCCGGTTTTAGGGTTAACTTATATTTCATGTCTAAAACAATTCTGGTAGAATTGTTTAATTCTTCATTTTGTGGTACATCAAATTTGTTTGAAATTACCTTATTATCATATTCTTTTACAAGTCTAACACCATCATGCGCCAACTCTATTCCGCTTTTATTATAACTGAACTTCTCTCTAAAAAGCGAATTCTTTTTAAGAGATATTTTAGCGTTTTTATAATCTACAATAATATTAAATCGTTTTAAAATGTTTCCTGCCAAAGTTCCATTTCGGTCCTTATTTATTTTTGCAGAAATTATAGAAGCATTTTCAGGATAGGCAACATTTGCGTCTTCTATTACGAAACTTTTTAAAATTAAAGCGTCAATAGTTGAACGTTTACCGTAAACACTGCCACCTAAACCATAACCAAGAAAATCTTCAAAAAAAGGATGTGTTAATTCAATTCCCAACGAATCATCTTCAAACAACCACAATGCATCACTTCCTCCAGAATCTATCAATAATTTTATAGGAATATTCTTGTTATTAACACTTACAGCTGCATTTAAATATGGCTTGTTATTATAAAACTCCAAATATAAAATTTCACATTTTTTACATTTTCTATATTTATAAATACTGGGGCTTATTAATCGAATGTATTGACCTGTATAATTTATTTCAACCACTAAATCTTTAAACACATCAAAACCTATAATTCCATGTACAGGCACACCTAATCTTGGTGCAAAATTCAAGTTAGAGTCGAATATTTCATATACGTCCTGATTTAGCTTCAGTGCATCACCAATTTTAAAAATATTGTTTTCTGACTTAATCGCTTTAACCGAATTTCCATCACCCAATCCTCTCAAATAAATGGTTTCCGAATCTATTAATTTTAAAGTATCGGATATGTTTAAAAAATTGAATATTATCGGTTTACTTACTCCAGTGTCTAATAAAAAAGATAATTCCACCCCATTTATTTCAACAGGAATTATAATGAGGTTATTAATAAGTTTAAAATTTACCCTGCTAGATTGTCGCTTGTTTTGAATCACAAATTTACTCTGAGAATAACCGAGGCTACTCAAAAATAAAAACAACATAACTAATGTTAACAATCTTCTCATAAAATTAAGATGCACTATATACTAACAATTTACAACTCTTTACAACACGTTCTTTATTTTAGTCCGTTTTTTAAAAAAACTTTAAGATAATTTTCTCAACTTTGCCTCTTATAATTGTAATAAATGCCAACAATATCAAGAAAAGGGCTATTAATGCCAGAATCGCCGATAAGAAAACTAGTTCCATATGCTGAACAAGCTGAAGAAGAAGGGAAGTCCATATACTATTTAAACATTGGGCAGCCGGATATAAAGACTCCGGAAGTAGCGTTAAACGCAGTCAAAAATAGTAATGTAGAAATACTCTCCTATTCTAGATCGGAAGGCTCTGATACGTATAGACAAAAACTAGCGGCATATTATAACTCCTACGATATTAAGGTTTCTTATAAGGACATTATTGTTACCACAGGTGCAAGTGAGGCTTTACTTTTCTTGTTTAGCAGCATTATGGATCCGGGCGATGAAGTTATCATTTCAGAACCCTTTTACGCCAATTACATCGCTTTTTCAACTGCGAATGGCGTTACCGTAGTACCCGCTGTTTGTAACATAGACAACAATTTTAGTTTACCTACTATGGAAGCTTTTGAAAAATTAATTACGCCAAAAACCAAGGCTATATTAATTTGCAACCCAGGAAATCCAACAGGTTATTTATATTCAAAAGAAGAAATAGAAAAACTCGCTGCATTAGCTATTAAACATGATTTATTTTTAATAGCCGATGAAGTATATCGTGAATTTGTTTACGACGGAAATACACACTATTCCATAATGCAGGTTGATGGTATCGACCAACATGCTGTAATAATAGACTCTGTATCAAAACGATACAGCATGTGTGGCGCTCGTATTGGCTGTTTAGTTTCTAAAAACAAAACCGTTATGAAAACGGTATTAAAATTTGCGCAAGCACGTTTAAGTCCGCCAACATATGCTCAAATCGCAAGTGAAGCGGCACTAGATACACCACAAAGTTATTTTGATAATGTTATAGCCGAATATGTTGAAAGACGCGATACATTAATTCGAGAATTACAAAAAATTGAAGGCGTAAAAGTTGCAAAACCTAAGGGTGCGTTTTATTGTATCGTAGAATTACCGGTAAAAAACACCGATCATTTTGCGCAATGGCTTTTAGAGGATTTTGATGTAAATGGTGAAACGGTTATGGTTGCTCCTGCTGGTGGATTTTATTCAACACCAGGTTTGGGTTTAAACCAGGTGAGAATTGCTTATGTGCTTAACAAAGAAAGTTTAGTTAAAGCAGTTCATATTTTAAAAGAAGCTCTTAAAGTATATAAAGACTAGTGCAGATAATACAAAACATATCTTTAAAACCATATAATACTTTTGGTATTAATGTAACCGCAAACAATTTTGTTTCAGTTTCAACGATTGATGAATTAAAGGAAATACTATCTTCAAAAGATTACCCAAATAAACTTATTTTAGGAGGAGGCAGTAATATGCTGCTTACCAAAAATTTCGAAGGCCTTGTTATTCACATGAACCTTAAAGGAATAGAAATAGTTTCTCAAGATGATGATTTTGTTTATGTAAAAGGATCGGCTGGAGAAAATTGGCATGAATTTGTTGTATGGTGTATTGATAACGATTTCGGTGGGATTGAGAATTTATCGCTAATTCCTGGTAATGTTGGTACTGCTCCTATACAAAATATTGGAGCCTATGGCGTTGAGCTAAAAGATGTTTTTTATTCTTGTGAGGCCATCTCAATAAACACACATAAGCTAGAAACTTTTAATAAAGAAACATGCAATTTTGATTATAGAAATTCTATTTTTAAAAATGAAATTAAAGGTCAATACATTATAACGAGTGTCATTTTTAAGCTTACAAAACAGCACCATAAACTTCATATAAATTATGGCACTATTGCTTCAGAATTAGAAGCAATGAACATTACAAATCCGACCATTCAAGAGATTTCTAAAACTGTAATATCAATTAGAGAAAGTAAATTACCAAACCCAAAAGTTATTGGTAATTGTGGTAGTTTCTTTAAAAACCCGATAGTTTCAAAAGCACAATATAATAAGCTTCTTAAAAACTTTAAAGATTTACCTAGTTACCCGGTTTCAGACGATGAGGTAAAGATTCCCGCTGGTTGGCTTATTGAAAAGTCTGGATTTAAAGGTAAGCGTTTTGGAAATTATGGTGTTCATAAAAATCAAGCTTTAGTGCTTGTAAATTACGGAAATGCCAATGGTTCCGATATTCTAAATCTTTCCAAATTAATTCAGAAAACAATTCTTAGAATTTTTGGTATTTCTATTGAAGCAGAAGTAAATATCTTGTAATACCAAAGAAATTTCTAACTTTGAAATTATTAATATTGGTAATTTTCAAATTTTAAATCTTATTTATCTTGATTTCATCTCTAGAAAAAGAAATAGTTAGTTTATTAGAAAATGGTGACAAAAAAGCTATTGCTATACTTTATGAAAATTATTCTGATGCTTTATATGGTGTTATAAAAAAAATAATAAGAGATGATGATACTGCGCAGGATGTGCTTCAAGAAAGCTTTGTAAAAATATGGCGCTATTCAAAAAAATATGATTCCAGTAAAGCAAAATTATTTACTTGGCTCTATAGAATTGCTTATAATACTGCTATAGACAAGGTTAGATCTTTAAAAAATAAGGATGATAAGGAAGTCCAAATAGATAAATCATCCGTATATAAAATATCATCAGGCGAATTAAATCAGGATGTTTTAGACATTCAAAAGCATTTAAATAGTATCGATGAGAAATATCAAATAGTAATAAATGCGCTCTTTTTTGAGGGCATGACCCAACAAGAAGCCAGTGAAGAACTCGATATTCCACTTGGCACTATAAAATCGAGATTAAAAATTGGATTACGTGAGTTGAAAAAAATTTATAATCCTTAATTAAAAACGTCATGAATGCGAAAATAACTACTTTTTTAAATTCTGACCTACTAGAAAAATATCTACTAGGTGATACTACTTCTTTTGAAACAGAAATAGTTGAGTCTTTTATTTCAAAATATCCAGAAGTTCAGAATGCCTACAACACATTACAATATAACCTTGAAATAGTTACACGAAGTAATGCTGTTGAAGTTCCTAAAAACATTTTAGATACTATTTTAGAGGAACTAGATGAAACACCGGTAATAAAAATGAATACTACTAAGTCTTATAAAAAGTGGTATAAGTTGAGTGTTGCTGCAAGTATCATTGCTTTTCTTTTTGCAAGTACTTCCTATTTATTTTATAATCAAAATCAACGTTTGAATAACGAAAATCAAGTTGTTGTTGATGAAATATTTGATTTACGAAGCGATATTGCAGCCAATAACAAAAAGTTAGATAACATTATGTCCCAGTTTATGGAACTCAATGATCCTGACACGTACAAATATATCATGCAAGGTAATAACCGTGCAAGAAACTTAAAAACGGTAGCATATATAAACACCAAAGACAAAACTTCTATGATAGATGTGGTTTCATTACCAGAATTACCAGAAGAACAATGTTACCAGATTTGGGCAGAATTACAAGGCAGAATGGTAAGTTTAGGAATATTAAATGAAGCAGACAGGCAACTTAGAGCTATTCCTTACACTGAAAATGCACTGGCTTTAAATATAACTATTGAACCTAAAGGTGGAAACACACATGCCTCCTTAAACCGGTCTGTAGCCGAAATAAGCTTACAATAAGAGAATATAGATTGAATTGATTATAGCAATTAAAAGCCTCATTTGAATATCAAATGGGGCTTTTTCTATTTAAATAACTTTATTAATCATAAAGCGATAATCTTTTAAAAAATAAAAGTGAAATGTTTTATATTTGCAGCAAGTAAAAATATCTTCAGATTTTATCAAAATTTTTACTTCAACAGATTAATAATATAAAAATGAAACTTCTATTAATAACAATAGTATTATTAGGACTAGGAATAGCAGGAATTGCCATAAAAATATGGGCAAAAAAAGGCGGTAAATTTGCCGGCACCTGCGCAAGTCAAAACCCTATGCTTAATAAAGATGGTGAATCGTGTGGTTTTTGTGGTAAAACTCCAGAACAGTTTAGCACTTGTGATGAACCAAAACATTCCTAATATTTTATGATTCTACTTGATTTTGTGTTCTATGGCTTCATAGCTGTGGTTTTTATTCAAGTTATTTTTTACATTTTTTTCTTCGGAAAATTTTCGTTTTTAAAACCATTAAAAGAATCTTCGAAAAAAATAGAGGTTTCGGTAATTATATGTGCCAAAAATGAAGCTGAAAATCTTAAAAATTTTCTGCCTTCAATCATTTCTCAAGTTTATCCTAATTTTGAAATAGTTTTAATAAACGACGCTTCTAGTGACGACACACTTGATGTCATGGAAACATTTGCGAATGAGCACGCCAATATTAAAATAGTGGACGTTAAAAACATTGAAGCTTTTTGGGGAAACAAAAAATACGCCCTAACACTAGGAATTAAAGCTTCAAAAAATGACTATTTATTATTTACAGATGCCGATTGTAAACCTGTTTCAAAATACTGGATTCAAGAAATGTGTTCACATTTTAATGATGAAAAGTCAATTGTAATAGGTTACGGTGCTTATTCAAAAATTAATAATTCGTTTCTAAATAAACTTATACGTTTTGAAACTTTAGTTACTGCGGTTCAATATTTTTCTTTTGCAAAAATAGGTTTACCATATATGGGTGTTGGCAGAAATTTGGCTTATTCAAAAACAGAATTTTTTAATGCCAATGGTTTTATAAATCATATAAAAATTCGTTCTGGTGACGACGATTTATTTATTAACCAAGTAGCTTCAAAAAAAAATACTGCCATTTGTTTTTCAGAAAATAGCTTCACCATATCTAACCCAAAAACAACATTTAAAGACTGGATAAAACAAAAAAGACGACATGTCTCGACGGCCAAGTATTATAAATCACATCATAAAATATTATTAACACTACTCTATTGTACGCAGTTATTTTTTTGGATTTTTGCTACCATCCTTTTTATAACCACATTTAACTGGCAAATTGTTTTAGCATTGTTTTTAATTCGATTAATTATACAATTCATAATTTTCGGAAAGTCTTCAAAAAAATTAGAAGAAAAAGATTTGATGATGCTTCTTCCGGTATTAGAAGTTTTTTTAATTGTTACACAATTAACTATCTTTATAAATAATCTTATCTCAAAACCAAATCATTGGAAATAAATGAAGCTATCAAACGTGCTAAAGAAAACGACCAAAAAGCGTTTAACTTTTTATTAGACACGTTTTGGGATAATGTTTATGGTTATCAATTAAAGCGTATTCAAAATGAAAATGATGCTGAAGATATTACTATTCAGACATTCTCTAAAGCTTTTGATAGAATTGAAACATTTGATGAATCTTATAAATTCAAAACCTGGTTAATTGCCATATCAAAAAACATCCATATTGATTTATTGAGAAAAGAAAAGAAATCCATTTCTCAGGTTATTTCAAATAATGACAAATCGTTGCATCACATTTTAGATGAATCGCCAACTCCTGAAGACGAATTAATTACCGAGCAACATTTAGCAAAATTACTTCGCGACATTAAAAAACTAAAACCACATTATCAGGAAATAATAAATTTACGTTACTTTCAAGAATTGAGTTATAAAGAAATTTCAGCTCAACTTAAAGAACCCATAAATAACGTAAAAGTGAAGTTGTTGCGCGCAAAAAAACTACTTGCTGAAATTATCCAGGAAAAATAAATGTTTACTAAACTTAAAAATTTAGGCCCGGGCTTGTTATTCGCAGGTGCTGCCATTGGTGTTTCACATTTGGTGCAATCTACCCGCGCTGGTGCCGATTTTGGCATGGGCTTATTATGGGCTTTGCTTTTGGTAAACTTATTTAAATATCCGTTTTTTCAATTCGGACCTCGTTATGCGACAGCTACAGGTGAAAGTTTATTAGATGGCTATCTTAAATTAGGCAAAGGCGTTTTAGTAACTTATTATGTGCTAAATATTGCTACTATGTTTACCATACAAACAGCGGTTACCATAGTCACGGCAGGATTAGCAACTAATCTGTTTGGTGATTTTATATCTTTTAACCTTGGCAACAGACTAATAACTAGCACTGAAATTTATACGGTTATTATACTAGCCATCTGCATTTTGCTATTAACTATTGGCAAATACAAACTCTTAGATAAATTAATGAAGATTATTGTTTTTACATTAACCATTAGCACCATAATGGCTGTAAGCATGGCTTTTTTAAATAAAACTGAACCACTTTCTTTTACCCAAATACTACCAGATAACAGTCTTGAAATAGCTTTTTTAATTGCGTTTATGGGATGGATGCCTGCACCATTAGATGTCTCGGTATGGCAATCGCTTTGGGCAATTGAAAAGAATGAAGAAACTAAAGAATACACCCCTAAATCTGCATTGTTTGATTTTAATATTGGCTATTTAAGCACTATCATAATAGGAATTGGCTTTCTTCTTTTAGGCACCTTAGTCATGTACCATAGCGGTGAAACCTTTAGTAATTCTGCGAGTGTTTTTTCTGGTCAATTAATTAACATGTACACCAAAAATTTAGGAAATTGGGCTTATATAATTATTGGCATTGCTGCGTTTACAACCATGTTTAGTACTACGCTAACAACTTTAGATGCATCGCCAAGAGCCATGGCAAAAACAACAGCATTATTATTTAAAAAATCTTCAATATTTAATTATACTTTTTGGATTGCTTTATTAACCATTGGCACCTTATTTATATTTTTATTTTTCGCTTCAGAAATGGGTTTATTAATTAAAATTGCAACCATATTATCATTTATAACCGCGCCATTCTATGCCATTATAAATTATAAACTAATATCAAGCAGACATACTCCTAAAGACTGGCAACCTTCTAATAAAATGCATGTTTTAAGTATTCTTGGTATTGCTTTTTTAATAGGGTTTGGCATCTGGTTTCTCATGTCTTTCTAAGTTACTTTTAAAAGAATACTTTGTATCTTTGGCCTTTATTATAAAAACATGGATTCAGAAACCACTTCAAATATATTACCGGGAGAACGTTTGGCAAAACCTAAATGGCTTCGTGTGAAGCTTCCAACAGGAAAAAATTACACCGAACTTAGAAGCTTAGTTGATAAATACAAATTAAACACGATTTGTGCGTCTGGTAGTTGTCCAAATATGGGAGAATGCTGGGGTGAAGGCACTGCCACTTTTATGATATTAGGTAACATTTGTACGCGTTCTTGTGGATTTTGTGGGGTGAAGACTGGAAGACCTGAAAGTGTAGATTGGGATGAGCCCGAAAAAGTAGCGCGTTCTATAAAAATAATGAATATTAAACACGCTGTATTAACAAGTGTAGATAGAGACGATTTAAAAGACATGGGAAGTATTATGTGGGCAGAAACCGTTAAAGCTGTTCGAAGAATGAACCCAGAAACTACTCTAGAAACACTAATACCAGATTTTCAAGGCGTAGAACAACATATTAACAGAATTCTTGGAGTTGCTCCAGAAGTGGTGTCTCATAACATTGAAACCGTTAGAAGATTAACACGAGAGGTTCGAATTCAAGCACAATACGACCGAAGTTTAGGTGTTTTAAAATATTTAAAACAACAAGGACAGCGACGCACAAAATCTGGCATTATGCTAGGTTTAGGTGAAACTCGAGAAGAAGTTATTGAAACGCTTCACGATTTAAGAGCACATGATGTTGACATAGTTACTATTGGTCAATATCTTCAACCTAGTAAAAAACATCTGCCCGTAAAGCAATTTATTAATCCAGATCAATTTAAAGAATACGAGCAAATTGGACTAGAATTAGGTTTTCGTCATGTGGAGAGTAGCGCTTTAGTTCGTTCTTCATACAAGGCACAAAAACACATTAATTAGTTATGATTAATATAGCTATCAATGGATTTGGTAGAATAGGAAGACGTGTTTTTAGACTACTCCAGGATTATAATGATATTCAGGTCGTTGTTATAAATGATTTATCTGATGCTAAAACATTAGGACATTTACTTAAATATGATAGCGTGCATGGTGGTTTTAAAGGGACCATTTCGAATGCTACGAATAGTATTATTGTTAATGGAAAAACAGTTTCATTATTAAATCACAATCATCCAAAAGACATAAACTGGAAACCTTTTAAAGTCGATTATGTAATTGAAGCTACAGGAAAATTTAAAACAAAATCCGATTTACAATACCATATAATTAATGGTGCCAAATGTGTTATTTTAAGTGTTCCCTCACTTGAAGATGATATAAAAACCATTGTTATGGGTGTTAACGACCAAAGTATTGATGGTACCGAAACCATCATCTCGAATGCGTCGTGTACTACTAATAATGCAGCCCCAATGATTGATGTTATAAACAAGCTTTGTGGAATCAATCAGGCCTATATAACAACCGTTCATTCTTATACTACCGACCAGAGTTTGCACGACCAACCACATCGCGATTTACGCCGTTCGCGTGCTGCAGGGCAATCCATAGTTCCTACAACTACTGGGGCAGCAAAAGCGTTAACAAAAATTTTTCCAGAACTATCAAATGTAATTGGTGGTTGCGGCATAAGAGTTCCTGTTATAAATGGCTCTTTAACCGACATTACTTTTAACGTAAAAAAAACGGTGTCAATTGAAAAAATAAATAATGCATTTCAAGAAGCAGCCAAAAATCAATATAGTGGTATTTTGGAATATACTGAAGATCCAATTGTTTCTATAGATATTGTTGGAAACACGCATTCTTGTATTTTCGATGCTGGAATGACTTCAGTAATAGGAAACATGGTGAAAATTATAGGCTGGTATGACAATGAAACTGGTTATTCTCAAAGAATCATAGATCTAATGTGTAATTTGTCGGAAAAAAAGTGTGTTTTATCGATAAAATAATTATATTTGTCAGTAATATTTAACGATATGTCCCGAATTAAAAACTACATATTTGCAATAATAATGCTTCTAAGTGTTTGTGTATCATCTCAAAAAACGATAGATGATGACCCTGAATTGCAACAAAACAACATTAACTACCGCATTAACCAGTCTCAAACTGAGCTAGAAAATTATAACTATTATAAAGCCCAAAAAAACTTAGATGAAGCTTTAGTTTTAGCCGAAAAAACAGATAACAAAAAAAGTATAGGAATAATTTATGCCATAAAAGGTAAATTACAACTTATCATAGAAGAACAAGATAAGGCCATTAAATCGCTTACAAAAGCCATAGAGGTTCAACGACTAATTAACGACAATCAAAACTTAGGTAAATCATACAAAATTTTTGGTGATGTTTATATGGCCAAGAAAAATTACTATTCAGCACTAGATTCTTATACTGCAGCAAAATCTAAGTTCGAAGAAGAAAATTTAAACCCAGAGCTTGCCGATGTGCTTTTAAGTGAAGGCAAAACATACCTTGCTTTGAAAAATTACAAAAAAGCCCGAGATGTTATTGAACAATCTTTAGCTCTTGCAAAAAAAGAAGAAATTTTAAAAACACAAAGCGACGCGCTTATTTATAATAGTATTGTTTACAGCAATTTGAACAATAATGAAAAGGCTTTAACATATGCTTCAGAAGGCGTTAAAATTGCGAAAACATACAATTACATAAGCATTCTTAGCAATGGTTATTTTGTATTGAGTGATATTTACAATTCGAATGAAAATTATAAGACTTCGAGAGATTATTTAAATTTACACGTGATGCTTACGGATTCACTTGAAAATCTAAAGCGAGCAAACTCTTCTAAAGATCAAGAAACTCAATATTTATTAAATGACGCTTTAGAAAAAAACAGTAAAATAGTTGAGAAATTAAATAAAGCCGAAGACGACAAAAATTTAAATACTTTAATTTCAATTTTAAGTGTCGCTCTAATTACTATATTATCTTTACTCACACTTTCTCTGTATAAAAACAATAATATTAGGTTAAAAACTAATAATATGCTTCATAAAAAAAATGGAGAACTTATTATCGCTAAAGAAAAAGCGGAGTTAGCATCACAAACAAAAGCCAATTTTCTTTCAACTGTTACACACGAATTAAGAACGCCATTATACGCTGTTACAGGTTTAAGCAATATGCTTTTGGAAGAAAATCCTAGACCCGAACAAATTCAGCATTTAAAATCGTTGAAATTTTCAGGAGACTATTTGTTAACTTTTATTAATGATATCCTTCAAATTAATAAAATTGAAGCCAACAAAGTAGATATTGAACCAGAACCTTTTAACTTAAAAAAGAAAATAAACAATATTATTTTAGCTTTAACTAATTCTGCACAAGACAACAACATCAAAATGCATTTGGAATATGATAAAGATTTAACTGAAAACTTTATTGCAGACCAATTAAAAATATCTCAAATACTTATAAACTTAATAGGAAACTCCATTAAATTCACAAAAGATGGTGATATCTGGATAAGAGTATACAAAATTGAGGAGCAAGGAAAAATTTACACATTACGTTTTGAAGTTGAAGATAACGGTATTGGTATAAGCCAGGAAAAACAAGACAATATGTTTGAAAGTTTTTCTCAGGGATCTATTCAAATTAATCGTAAATATGGAGGTACCGGATTGGGTCTTTCTATTGTAAAAGGGTTAATAGATATTTTAAAAGGGAAAATTCATGTAAAAAGTGAACTTACTAAAGGAACCACTTTTTATTTTGAAATACCACTTGAATATACAACTGTAGAAGAAGCTAAAGAAAATAAAGTCGCTTACTTTAGCGGTAATACAGATGCATTGGATTTAGAAAAAGTTAAGATTTTGGTAGTTGAAGACAATAAAATTAACCAAATGATTACCAAGAAGATCTTAACAAAAATGAAGCTTAAATGCGATATTATTGACAATGGCGAAGATGCTGTCGATATGGTAAAAGCAAATAAATACGATATTATTTTAATGGATATTCATATGCCAGGTATTAGTGGCATTGAAGCTACAAAAATAATCCGTTCATTCGATAAAGAGCAAATTATATTTGCCTTAACAGCTGTTACTATCGAAGATAAAATGCACGAATTTGAAGAAGCAGGTTTTACAGATATAATTCCAAAACCATTTAAACAGGAAGAATTCGAGAAAAAACTTTACAATGCATTAGCTGCAAAAAACAATAATTCTACGTCTGCTTAATTTTTTACAAAATCCCTGATAAGTTTATTAACTGCACGTTCATCATTTACACGCACCTTAATTGGTAAATAAAACAATTTATCTTTTAAAGATTTATATTGTTTTAAGCGCATAAAATCTTTTTCAGTGGTTATAATTAATGCTTTTTTATCGAGCTCATTAATATCATCTGTGGAGAATTCATGATGGTCGTTAAAATTCAAATGTTCAAATTGCAAACCTTTTTTCTTTAAAAAATCTACTAAAGGATGAGCGTTAGCGATACCTGTCACTAAGGTAAAATTACCGACGGGATCAATACTTTTTTTATCTGTTTCAGAAAATATGTCATTCGAATATTCAATAGTACTAAAAAAAACATTTTGATTTTGATTTGGGTTTATGCTTTTAATAAACTTGTTTTTTTCTGCTTCACTTAAATTATCCGGACATTTAGTTACAATAATCATATTAGCCCGTTTTGCTCCATATCTTGGTTCCCGAAGGTTTCCGGTAGGCAAAACAAAATCTTCAAAATATGGTTTATTATAAGTCGTTAATAAAATATTAAATCCAGCCTTTACCTTTCTATGCTGAAAAGCATCATCAAGTAAAATAACATCAGGCGAATTATCAAGCTCTTTTAATTGTTTAATTCCATTGGTTCTATCCCCATCCACAGCTACCTGAATATCATTTCTAAATTTACTATAAAATTGAAAAGGTTCATCACCCAAAGATTCTGCAGAAGAAAATTCATTGGCTAACTGAAACCCTTTTGTTTTTCTTTTGTAACCACGACTTAATGTTGCTATGCTATAATCATCTTTTAACAAATCAATCAAATATTCAATCATTGGTGTTTTCCCAGTACCTCCAACACTTAAATTCCCCACACAAATAACTGGAAAACTGTATGCTGTAGATTTCTTCAAACCCAAATCATAGAGCGTATTTCTTAAACTACTCACTGCATAATATACAGGAACCAAAGGAAAAGCTATGTTTCTAATTAATTTCATCATAACGAAAGTATAATATTTTATCTTTGATACAAACAAATTAATTCATGATTGTTCAAGACGTAATAAACCATTTAGAAGAACTTGCCCCATTAGCTTATGCCGAAGATTTTGATAATGTGGGGCTTTTAGTAGGCGATAAAAAAGTAAAACTAACAGGTATTCTGGTCACTTTAGACACTTTAGAAACAGTTGTTGATGAAGCCATTCAAGAAAACTGCAACTTAATTGTTAGCTTCCACCCTATTATTTTTAAAGGACTAAAAAAGCTTACTGGTAAAAATTATGTGGAACGTGTGGTAATGAAAGCTATTAAACATGACATTGCTATATACAGCATACACACCGCCCTAGATAATGCCTTACAAGGTGTAAATGATATGATTTGCAATCAATTACAACTTAAAAATAAACGCATTTTAATACCTCAAAACGAAACTATAAAAAAACTAACCACATATGTGCCTAATAACGAAGCGGAACAGCTTAGAACCGCCCTATTTAGTACAGGTGCTGGCAGTATTGGCAATTATAGTAATTGTAGTTTTAATGTAGAGGGCTATGGCACGTATAATGGCAACGAGAACTCAAACCCAACTAAAGGAACAAAAGGCGCTATACATACAGAAAATGAAACTAAAATCACCATCACTTTTCCGAAGCATTTAGAATCTCAAATCCTGCAAACTCTTTTTAAAACCCATTCATATGAAGAAGTGGCTTATGAAGTTGTTACATTAGAGAATAAAAATCAGAATATAGGTATAGGAATGATTGGAGATTTAGAAGAATCTATGACTGAACAAGCATTCTTAGCATTCTTAAAAGAAAAAATGAATACAAAATGCATCAGACATTCTTCACTTTTAAATAAAAATATAAAAAAAATCGCTGTGTTAGGTGGCTCTGGAAGTTTTGCTATAGAAGCTGCCAAAAATGCTGGTGCAGAAGCTTTTATAACTGCCGATTTAAAATATCACGACTTTTTTACTGCTGAAAATAACATCCTTTTAGCCGATGTCGGACATTATGAAAGTGAACAATACACAAAAAATCTTTTAGTAGCATATCTTACAAAAAAAATTACTAATTTTGCAATCATTTTATCAAAGACAAACACCAATCCTGTTAAGTATTTTTAAAGTATGGCTAAAAGTAAAGAATTAACTGTTGAAGAGCGTTTAAGAGCGTTATACGATTTACAACTTATAGATTCTCGTATAGACGAAATTAGAAACGTACGTGGAGAACTTCCGTTAGAAGTTCGTGATTTAGAAGATGAAGTTGCTGGACTAAACATTCGTTTAGAAAAATTAGTTTCTAATTTAGAAGTTATCGATAATGATATCGTTTCTAAAAAGAATTTAATTGAAGAAGCTAAATCTTTAATAAAAAAGTACAGTGAACAACAAAAAAATGTTAGAAATAACAGAGAATACAATTCTTTAACGAAAGAAGTTGAATTTCAGGAATTAGAAATTGAATTAGCTGAAAAACACATTAAAGAATTCAGAGTTCAGATAGATCAGAAAAAAGAAGTTATTACTGAAACTAAAGAAAGATTAAAAGAACGTGAAAACCACTTAAAGCATAAAAAAAGTGAACTTGACGCTATTTTAGCCGAAACTAAAAAAGAAGAAGAAGCTTTAAAAGGAAAATCTGAAGAATATCAAAATCAAATTGAAGAGCGTTTGGTTGCTGCTTACAACAGAATTCGTAAAAACGTAAAAAATGGTTTAGCAGTTGTGCCTATTGAAAGAGGTGCAGCCGGAGGATCTTTCTTTACAATTCCACCTCAAGTTCAAGTAGAAATTGCGGCTCGTAAAAAAGTAATTACTGATGAGCATAGTGGTCGTATTTTAGTTGATGCGCAATTAGCTGAAGAACAA
>Ga0102814_10000586_pt1 | contig 26306 bp, 13 predicted proteins | sample ColrivemetaGS741_FD_79112 | JGI IMG/M metagenome (GOLD analysis project Ga0102814, IMG submission 79112) | Estuarine microbial communities from the Columbia River estuary - Flood tide ETM metaG S.741 | ecosystem: Environmental > Aquatic > Marine > Intertidal zone > Estuary | place: USA...
GCAATGAACTTTGAAATTCTAGGCGGTGTTTGTTCGTTTCGTGGTCTAGTTTGGCTATAAAGAACGGAATCAGTTCTTGAATTTAAGGAATCTGAACCTTGTCTTGAATTAGCAAATTGGGGAAATTTAAAAGTACCTGCTCGATTTTGTTCATAAGATGATTTGTTTTCGTTTTCTATTTCAGTCTTTAAAGTTTGAATAACTTCAAACATAGCCTCAGCTCGCATTGTTCGGTCATTTCGACCACGAGATTCTGGGTTTGACCGCGAAAATTCAAGTTTGGACAAATCGAAATTTATAGAATATGAATTAAATGCAGTCTTTTCAATGGTTTCTTTGCCTGTAGATCGGTTCAGAATAGTGCGAAAAATTTCACCATTGAATAAAATTAAATTAAGATTTTCAGTAGTAGGAATTGTACTTAAGCGACCTTTTTCAGCTTTAATTAAAGCTTCGTCTTTGCCATCTCGGGCTTCTTGAAAAAGGCTGATTTTGTATAATGAATCTGATTCAGGTGGAATGGAAGAAACAAGAAAGGTGTAGCCTTCAATTCCATCATAAAAAACACCTTCTTTTAAATCAAAGCCTGGTTTTTTCATTCTGATATCAATAAATAGAGCTCTAGCTCTATAATTGGCTTCTGGCAAAATATAATTTGAAAACAGAACTAGAGCTATAAATAAAACTCCACCTGCAATTAAAAGAGGTGTTATTATTTTAAAAGGATGAATTCCGGCTGCTTTTACAGCTGTAAATTCATTAGACTCTGAAAATGAGCCATAAACCATTAAACTTGCAACCAAAACCGCCATTGGTACGGCAAGGACAACCATGTAGGCTAAATTCGTTAAAATTAATTCAAGAATGACTGTGAGTGGTAAACCTTTTCCAACAATTTTGTCAAGATATAGCATTAAAAATTGCATTAAAAGCAAAAACATAATTGTTAGAAAGACAAATAAAAACGGACCGATATGGCGTTTTAACAAGTCATTTTGCAGAGATTTAGGGCCAAATTTCATTCAATATTGTTGATGTAATGCTCAATTCGTGGTATTATACGAAAAATGTTTTCTCACTACATACTTTAGGTGTAATTAGAAGCGTTCTTCTCGTGAAATTAAGGATTCAAATGAAACAAGTGCTCCATATTTTATCAGACTTTACTTACCTTTACCGGAGTTTTAAAAATAATAGCAAATTCACCAAAAAAATCGATTCAAACTTTTAACATATTGTTGCCTATCGCTTAAGGATACTGTTCACTTAACTTAGATTTATACTTTTTGGTGATTTACCGTAATATATTCTTACGAACATTTTTTATAATCTTTTTTATTGCTTTGGGCTACAATTTTGCAGAGGCTCAGCAGCGAGAGAAGGATACCACATTGGTAACAGTTATGCCTGAAAAACTGTATGATAGAAGTGTATTCGTAACTAAGCCATTAACTCCTTACACCTCTCCTTTTAGAAGAAAACGAAGTGGATTAGTAGAAATTCCTGCGGCTCAACCTAAAATTGAAATAAAATTTGATCCAAAAACTGCAGAATATTTGGTTACTCAATCAATAGATGGAGTCCCAATAGGTGTACCAGTTTCTTTTAAACTAAAAGAGTTTACGGAACTTTCTAGAGAAGCATTTAAAAAGGAAAGCTTAGCAAGATTAGCGCAAACAGCTAATAATCGCAGGCAAAGTCAACAGGGTTTAATTGATTTTAAATTTTCGGTTCCAGGAGGAAAAGAGTCCGTATTTACAACCATTTTTGGTAAGCCTGAAGTAAATTTACGGGTTACGGGAACTGCAAATATGAATGTTGGAGCCGCAATTCAGCGTGACGAAAATCCTTCCGTTCCAGAAGATCAAAGGCAACGAGTAGATCCAACTTTTGAACAGAATCTAAAATTAAATATTCAGGGTGGAATTGGGGATAAACTTACCATTAACACTGACTGGGATACAGAGCGTCCGTTTGATTATCAGAATAGATTGAGAATTGCCTATACCGGTTATGAAGATGAAATTATAAAAAGCATTGAATTAGGGAATGTGGGAATGGAAACGGGAAACTCCTTAATCTCTGGTGGACAAGCACTTTTCGGGATAAAGTCTGTTGCTCAGTTAGGTGCATTAAAAGTGACTTCTGTAATTTCTCAAAAAGAAGGAACGGGAAATTCTAAATCAATTGATGGCGGTTCAACAGAAGAAACGTTTCGATTAAATCCCACAGATTACGAAGATGATCGTCACTTTTACATCGATTATTTTACTTACGATCGGTATGATGAAGCTTTAAGTAATCCGATTAATCAAATTGCTTTGTATAACATAAATCAGCTTGTTGTTTACAAACTAAATTTAGGAACTCAAAGAAATGAAAACTTTGTACAAGGGGTAGCGATATCAGATTTAGGTGTAGTAAAGAATGGACTTACAGGACGTTATGAAATGCCCAATACAGAATTGGATAAAATAGATGATGAATATTTAAATGATATCAGAACCGCAACATTAGATACAATTGATGTTGTAAGTGTGGCAAATCGTTTGGGTGTGGAAAGTCAAAATGTTGTTAAAGGTTTCTGGATTCCTCTTCAATTAAATGTAGATTATATTTATGATAAAACACTTGGGACTATTTCTTTATTAAACTCCGCACTCCAATCGAACGAAGCTTTAGCTATTGCGTTTCAAAATCAAAGTGGTTCTACTATTCAAGAAGTTGGTGATGTGAATGTTTTGGGTGAGCAGATCTTAATTTTAAAGTTAATTCGTCAACAAAATATAAATCCGCAATCAACAACTTGGGATTTAACGATGAGGAACGTGTATTCCCTTGGGCCATCAAATATTTCATCTGACGGATTTCAATTCAACTTGTATTTCACAGGTAGCAATGTTCCACTTGAGAATATTCCTGGAATTCCAGCTAACCTATTGCAATTATTGGGATTGGATAGAGTAAACTTAAATCGCGAAATTACGCCTGATAACCTAATAGACTTTTCAACGGGAGTAATTGATGGAGTTGGAGGTAAGATATATTTCCCTTACACCAAACCGTTTGGTGAACGAATTATTGAGATTATTGAACAAAGCGCCATTACTGATAAAGAAAAAGCGATTGAAGAATGGTCCTTTCCTGAGTTGTACTCAATTAAACAAGGTGTAGCTAAGCAAGAGTCAAAACGAAATTTATTCGAAATGTCAGGGACTGTAAAAGGGGGGACAAGTGGTTCGTTCTATTTAGGTTATGCCCTAGTTGAAGGTTCAGTAAAAGTTTTTGCAAACGGAGTAGAATTACAAGAAGGTTTGGACTTTGAAGTAGATTATTCTATCGGAAACGTGTATATCACGAATACTCGTTACTTGGCAAAAGGTCAAAAAATTAAAGTTGATTACGAGAGTAATAACATTGTTCAAATTCAACAAACAACGTTTACTGGAGTTCGTGGAGAGTATCAAGTAAGTGATAATATCAAATTTGGCGCAACTTACTTTAATCTGAAAGATAATCCTCTAACAGATAAAATTAGAATTGGTGATGAGCCAATTAATAACTCGGTTTATGGTTTTGATGCTAAAGCTAAATTTGAAGCCCCTTGGCTTACAAAAGCGCTTGATTTCCTTCCCCTCATTGAAACAAAAGCTCCTTCAAGTATTAACTTTTCGGGTGAATTTGCCCAATTAAAACCAGGTGTTGCACAGACAAATGCTGTTCAGGCTGCTATAGACGCAAATAGATTGTATCCTGATGAGGAACAAGGAGTTTCATTTATTGATGAGTTCGAAGGTTCGAAAACAAGTTTTAATTTTGCTTCACCAACGAGATGGTCACTTGCGGCTGCCCCTGCAGCAATTCCGGGGTATGACACAGATTTAGGATTAGCTCCAACTTCCCTTTTGTCGAAAATTGAACGTTCGGATATGCGTTCACAATTTGCTTGGTACACCATTCCTATTAATGTAAGTTCAATTATTGATGTTCCAAGAACAAGAGAGACACGTTTAATCCAAGTATCTGATGTATTTGATAGACAAACACTTCAGCAAGACAACTTTTTGAATACTTTGGATATTTATTACAATCCGACCACTCGTGGGCAATACAATTATAACCGGCAGTTAAAAAATCTATTAGAAAACGAACCTGATAAAACTTGGGGTGGAATGACTACTACATTACCTCAAGGTTTAGAAAACTTAACGTTAAATAATATTGAGTTTATTGAGTTTTGGGTTCAACCAATTATCCCAGATTCGATTTTAAAAAATGGATCGAATGCAAGTGCTGCAATTAAGGAAGATTATAGAGGGAAAATTTATATTGATTTAGGAACGATCTCAGAAGATTTAATTCCGAACTTTAGCTCAAACAATGAAGATGGTTTGGCGCAAGGTGGAGCTGGAAATTTGAATGAAGATCAACAAAGTGGAATTCCTCCTCGATCCTTAGTATTGCGTAGACCGATCGATTATGATGGACAATTCTCGATAAACTCTTTAGAAGATGAAGATGTTGGTTTAGACGGGATTCCAAATAACCCAGGTTTAGGTGGGTATAACGAAACAGATTTTTTCCAAGATTTTGTGGCAAGTGTTCAAACACAATATGGAACGAATCATGCAGTAACCCAAGCTGTTTTTGCGGATCCATCAAATGATGATTATTACTATTGGGCAGAATCGGCTTATACTGGAAAGTCGTTGCAGGAACGCTTCTTACGTATGTTTGGATATTCGGAAGAAAACTCTCGAACCACTGGTGAAAAAAGAGCGATAACAAATCGACCTGATGCAGAGGGCTTAATCATTCCAACAGCTCCAAATACGCGCGATTCATATTATCAATATGAAATAGATTTAAATCCCGCAGACCCAAATTCACTTTCGAAAGACTTGCCATATATTGTTGATATAACAGAAGATAGAAATGAAGGAAGTAATTGGTATCAAATTCGAATTCCATTAGAGACATTTAAACGAAAATTTGGAGATGTTCAGGATTTTCAATCGGTTACACACATGCGTTTTTGGATGTCGGGTTATAAAAAACCATTTACTTTACGCTTTGCTACTTTTGAGTTAGTTGGGTCACAATGGAGAAAAGCCGAAGCCGTTGGAAATTTCGGAAATACTTCCACAGATTTTCTTGTTTCAACCATTAATGTTGAAGAAAACAAAAGTAGAAGACCTGTGCCTTATGTTACACCAAATGGAGCAATTCGTGCCATTAACCGGACACAGCAAGGGAATTTACTAGCCAACGAGCAAGCTCTTTCTATTCAAGTTAACGATTTACGTGGCGGTGATTTACGTATGATTCGCCGAAATTTCACAGGTGGAATGAACTTAATTAATTATTCAAATCTGAGAATGTTTGTGCATGCTGAGGGATTTGACAGAAGAGGGCAAGCTGAACTTATTGTTAGAATGGGGCGAGATTTAGAGCGGGAATATTATGAATACCGACAGCCTTTAACACCAACCGACACTTCCTATTTTGTAAGTTTACCAAGAGATTATGATGAGGCACTTCAAGAAGAAATTGAACAGCGAGTTTGGTTACCTGAAGAAAATGCGATGAATATTGTTTTAAGTTCCTTGAACTCATTAAAGCAACTCCGAAACTTGGCTGGAGTTGACCCATCAGTAACCTATTATGATTCAACTTTAGTCAGGGATGCTCCACCAGGAACTCGAATAGGGATTAAGGGAAATCCATCTTTACAGAATATTTCAGAAATTGGGATTGGTGTGATGAATCCTGCCCGATTAATTTCGGACGGTTCCACACAGAATATTTATCTAAAGCAATCTTTGGATGCTAATATTTGGGTAAATGAGCTCCGTGTATCTGGATTTGATAATGATGAAGGTTGGGCTGCAAATGCTTCAGCAAATGTTCAATTAGCAGATATTGGATCAATTAACGGTAAGATTTTAACGAGTCGAGCGGGGTATGGATCTTTAGATTCTCGTTTAGGAAATCGGCAAAGAGCAGATCGATTACAATATGATTTTGGAACAACCTTTAATTTGCATAAACTCTTGCCTCAAAAATATGGTTGGAATATTCCAATTGGATTCAACTACAATAATAGTTTGTCTACACCTCAGTTTTTGCCGAGAGAGGGAGATATTCGTTTAAGCGACTTTACCGATGCTGTCCGTTCGCAAGAAGTGCCTATTGTTGTACAAGACAGTTTAATTAGTGCGAAACTGCGTGAGGTTCAGGATTTCTCAGAACGGTATTCTTTTACATTGAGCAATTTATCTAAACGAAATTCAGATTGGAAACTATTACAGTATACGCTCGATAATTTGAACACGAATTATTCTTACTCACAGGAAAAACGAAGAAATGTAAATGACCTCTATAAAGATTCATGGAATTTTAATGCAGGTTTGAGTTTTAGTTATACTTTCAAAAAAGTAGATTTATTGCGTCCATTTTGGTTTACGGAAGATATTTCATGGTTAAGCATGTTATATGATTTTCAATTAGGCTATATGCCAACTTCGATAAATATGTCTGGAACTTTATCAAGAAGTTATCAGGAATGGCAGCGAAGATCATTGGATGCAACAGTATTACCAATTTTGCAAACGCATCAATTTGATTTTAATCAGACCGCAGGATTCTCGTACAATTTAACTCCTACAATTCCGATTTCTTTCAGTTCTCAATCGAAATATTTTTTAAACAGTGCAGGGGAAAAAAGAAATCAAGACGATCCAAAACAACCGTTTGAATTAGTTCCAACCTTTAAAGCCTTAGAAAATGTATTTAAATCAGATTCTGCAGGTGCTCGACAGGAGAGTTATACTGAGAATTATGGGATTAGCTGGCGACCACAAATCAATAAAATTAAGAGTTTAAACTTTCTGAGTTATTCAACTACATACAGAGGTGGATTCCGTTGGCAAAATTCCCCACAGGGTTCTAATCAAGGTGCATCAATAGGAAACTCGTACAACCTTGATCAAAATGTGGGTATTAAAATTCAAGAAATATTAAAAAAGATTCCTTTTTATGATAATTTGAAAAAAGCTGATGATAAAGAAAGTAGAGAACGAGCAAGGTTAGCAGCAGCCGAAAAAAGAAAAAAAGAGAATGAGATGAGATTAGAACTCATGAGGAAAAAAAATCCTAATGCAGTTAAAAATGCTCCAAAGCCAACAAGTAAACCTGCAGATAAAAAAGAAGAAGATCGAGAAGGTAATATCTTGTATTTAGGTCGGAAACTGGGGCTAGCAATCTTTAGTATGCAGAATTTTGATGTTAATTATGGTCATGCCGAGACCTCCGCCCAAAACGGATATGCAGGTAACTCGTCCATTTTTAATATGTTTAATACTTCTGCAGATGGGAATTCATTTTCGCCACCTTTTATGTACCGGGTTGGTTTAACCAGAATGTTAAACGATGTGGTTACAAATCCATTTGAAGAACAAAGTTGGAATATTACAATGAATGAAACCTTTCAAGATAATTTTACAATGACTTCTAAGTTTCAGCCATTTAAGAACTTTTCTGTTGATTTAGATTGGAATTTTGGGTGGAATAAAAGTGTATCGCGATTATTAATATTAGATCCGCTAAGTAATGACGGCGAAAATCAAATAAATGAGACTGGCGATATTAGTTCAAGTGTTTGGGCTTTTGGAGGTGATTTCTCACAATTTTTTAGAAAACAATTACAAAGAGGTTTGGATGATTATAATACCACAGATAGACTTATTTCGGATGTTAATGGAAATGGTGATGGCTTAACGATTTTAGATCGCGATGCAATACAAAAAGATTTTGTTCAAACTTATTTAGCGAATACAGGATCGGGTTTTGGTAAAAATGGATATATGCCTTTCCCGTTGCCAAACTGGAAAATTAACTGGTCGGGATTGGAAGATTTATTTCCATTTTTAGATGATTATGTAACACGAATTACCTTAAATCATTCCTACAGCGGAAGCTATAGAACTAGTTGGAAATTTAACCCCAATTTTGGTGAAGAACTAAGTTCACCTCTTTTCCAACAATCGCCGGTTAAAGTAATTACTGAAATTCAAGAATACGAAGCTTCTGCCTTAACTATAGACCGACGATTTATGCCAGTTATTGGTCTAAATATTACGTGGAAAAATAATGTGAGTACTCGATTACAATATGATTATTCAAAGTTGTTAACGATGAGTACTTCAAATCCTACCATGACAGAAAAAACATCTCAGGGATTTAAATTTACTGGAACATGGCAGAAGAGAGGATTTCGTTTACCGTTTTTCAATAAGTTGAGAAATACCTTGGATTTGTCCGTTTCGGCAAGTTATTATGAGGAGGCGAATTTACGGCGTCAATTTACAGCTGTTTTGGCAAATAGTTTGGTTAATGGCTTATCATCAACGAATGCTGATGATTATGATTTTGTTGACAACTCGGATTTGGGCGTTGTTGGAGATACTCGGATAAAATTGACAGGATTAGTTGGCTATCAGTTTTCGAGTATGGTAAAAGCGAATTTTGAGTACACGTATGACCATGCTATTCCTAAATCAACACAGACTTTTGAGCGAGTAACTCAGAATATTCGTTTTAATGTGATCGTAACTATTCGTTCTAATTAAGACTGAATAAAGACTGAAGTCTTTTTTTTCGCAATTTCGCACGAGACTGAAGTCTCGCGCTAGGTTTTAGTCTCGCGCTAGGTTTTGGGTTTAATTCAGAATTAAACATTCAAAATTTAGAATTTTCTTATTCTCTCCAGAATTTTGGGCTGAATAAAATCAATACTGTAAATAACTCCAGTCTTCCTATCATCATTGCGAATGATAAAACCCATTTTCCTAAAGTTGGGATTGATGCGAAATTATCTGTTGGACCGTAGGAAGCAAAACCAGGGCCAATATTTCCTAGACAAGCGATACTTGCTCCAATAGATGATAAAAAGTCAATGTTTAGAAATGCTAAGATCACCGCAACGGTAGCAAAAATAAAGATGTACAGAATGAAAAAGCTTAGAACTGTTCTAATAACTGCCGGTTCAACGGTGTATCTACCAATTCGAACAGGTAAGATAGCTTTTGGGTGAAGTGTTTGAGTGATCTCCTTAAATGAGTTTCGAATCAAAATTAACCAACGAATCATTTTTACTCCGCCGCCGGTCGAGCCTGCACAACCACCAGTAAAAAACAATAGGACCAACACGATAAAAGCAATACTTGGCCAGATATCATAATCTGCAGTTCCGAATCCAGTTGTTGTTATAATCGAAATAGCTTGAAAACCACCATATCTAAAGGAGTCCCCGAGGCTTAAACCACTTTGAAAAAAGAGAGATAAGCTAATAAAAATAGCAGAGCCTACACTAACTAAAGTATAAAAACGAAGCTCTCTGTTCGATAAAAAAGCATCAAATTTACCTGTGAGCATTCTATAGTGAAGTGCAAAATTGACACCAGCTAAATACATAAAAATGATAATAATGACATCAATATAAACGGAATCAAAATCGGCAACACTTCCATTTTTTGTAGAGAATCCGCCCGTAGCCATAGTTGCAAAGGCATGGTTTAAGGCATCAAACCAATCCATAGAGGGGTGAATCCAGAGCAAGAGAAACTCAACCAAAGTAAAACCTGCATAAACAACCCATAATAATTTCGCTGTGTTTTGAACTCGGGGAGTTAACTTGTCTGCTGTTGGTCCTGGAGTTTCAGCTTGAAATAATTGCATTCCACCAAAACCGAGTAAAGGTAAAATTGCGATAGATAGAACAATAATCCCCATTCCACCTAACCAATGAGCTAAAGATCGCCAAAATAATAAAGATTTTGGGAGCATTTCAATATCAGGATTTTTTTGACCTAAATCGGTAATTCCTCCAAAAATGGTTGCTCCCGTTGTGGTTAGACCACTCATGGTTTCAAAAAAGGCATCCGTATAGCTACTTAACACATTGGTTAATACAAAAGGAAGTGCACCAACCGCTGATAAACCCAGCCAGGTTAAACTCACAATTAGAAAGGCTTCTCTGTTTTTTAACTCACGTTTTGGTTTGAAAATGTAAAATAAACTTCCTCCCAAAAAGAAAGATATTAATGCAGAAATCAAAAAAGCCATCCACGTGTCTTCTTGATAAATGAAGTCGATAATCATGGGAAGAAGAAGTGCGAAGCCCATGAAGAAAATAAATGCCCCTACAACACCAAAAACAATCCCGAAATCAAATGTGAGATGCAAGTGTTTTGAGATGCCAATGCTACTAAAAAAACCATTCTTTTTCAGTTTTGAAAAGATTCGAGCAAATGCAAGGCGAAAAGGTGATTCAGTGAGTTTCAAAATAATTTTTAATTAGAAATTGAATTCTGAGTTCTTAAATACGAATCTGAATCTAAAAATTAAGATACGCTTTAATTTTTCATCTAAAATTCTAGGTTTCAAGCGAATTATCTTATCAAATTAAAATTCAAATTAGTAATGAACTAATTAATGAATAAAAATTTTAAGAGTTTGAATAATGGCGGAATTTAGATTTGAAATAAATTAGTAAAAGCAACTTGTCAGTTCGTCAATTGCATCAGGAAGTGCAAAAATGATAACTCTATCGTTTTCTCTAATTATAGTGCTACCAACAGCAATGTCAGCTTGATCTCCACAAATAATGCCTCCTACAACTACATTTCTTGGAAATTTCAATTGACTTAATGGTTTATTAATTACTTTGGATTTAGCCGTGGCAACCAATTCCAAAACTTCGGCTTCAATACCGTGTAAAGCGGTCACAGAAACCACTCTTCCCTGGCGAACATAACGGTGAATTTCATTAGAAACAGATTGTTTAACATTCACTGCAGCATCTAAGCCAATGGTTTGACTTAATGGGATATAACTTGGTTTTGATACGAGAGCAACGGTTTTTCTAACTTCTAAGTGTTTGGCCATCAAGCAGCTAATAATGTTTGATTCTTCATCATTTGTTACAGAGATAAAGGCATCCATATCATCGATACCTTCGGCTGCTAATAAATCAGGATCTGCTGGATTTCCATTTAGAACTAAGACATTATGAAGTTTACTTGCTAAATAGGTCGCTTTATCTAAATCGGGTTCTATAAGTTTAATTCGCCAATCGCGAGTGTCATTCATGAGCATTTCAGCAATCATTTCGCCAATAGTTGTTCCGCCAGCAATCATAACACGACTTAAGCTTTTTTCGTTATGACCTGTGCTTCGAACGATAGTTCTTACATCTGCAGTTTTGGCTAAAACGAAAATTTGGTCGTTTTTTTGAAGTTTGGTTTCGCCTTTGGGGATTACGGTCATTCCACCACGGTGAATGGCTACAACTCTAAATTTAACATGCTCGAATTCTTTCGTGTATTCAATCATTGTTTTCCCTAAAATTGGGCAGGTTTTATCGAGTTTTATTCCAACTAATTGCATTTTATTGTTAGCAATGCTAATTACATCGGAAGCTGCGGCTCTTTTTAATAATTGAACAATATCTAGCGCAACAGAATATTCAGGATGAATAACAACATCAATTCCTAAATCAGAAGGTTTGATTGGGGAATCAGGAGAGGTTAATTCATTTGATCGTACTCTTGCAATCACTTGCTTAACGCCTAAGCGCTTGCTCATCATTGCAGCAATCATATTCACTTCATCAATACTTGTGGCGGCTACAACGATGTCTGCATCAGGTACGCCTGCTTTAACTAGGTCTTTACCTGAAGTTGCATTTCCTTCAATAGCTAAAACGTCTAATTTTTCCTGAACTCGCCCTAAGGCATCTTTATCACGGTCTAGAATCGTAACATCGTGATGATTTGAGGAGAGCAGAGCTCCAAGGTAATAGCCGACTTCACCGGCTCCGATAATAACAATCTTCACTACACAATTGGGTTAATTTGACCAAAGTTTACAAGAAATCTGAACAAATGAAAATGGTTTAGAATATTTAATGGATTGGATGCAGAATTGGGCGACTATTAATTAGGTGGTAGGCACCATTAAGGCACTCAAATTTACTCGGTGATTTTGTAAAAAATACATCAAATGTGTTATATCCTTGTTTTTTGAGATTGAGTAAACTAAGTCATATCAATAAGTCAATAAAACTAGATTAAAAAAATATGAAGATTATCGTTACAATACTCCTTGTTTTAACCAGCGTTACAATGGCCTTTTCACAATCTAAATGGCAACGAATTGACGGACCAGAAACAGAAACCGTTCAAACTATTTTTAAAGATCCTGTAACGGGGAAGTTTTTTGCTTCCGTTAAATTTCCGACTCACTACTATTTTTTAACTCAGCCTGTTACATCAATTTATACATCAAATGACGGAATAAATTGGACTCCACATACTATAAAATCCAAAGAAGGTGAATCTGGTGGAATTTTAAATATTCATAAATTTATTCGATATAAAGATGCATTAATGGGTTTTGGAACTGGAAGTGTAGCTTCATTAGATAATGGCGAAACGTGGTATGGTATAGGAGCAAGTGGAACTTGGCCAGCTATTGTTGGAGATACGTTGTTTAGTACAGAATACTCTTCAAAATATTTCTATAAAACTGGGTTTACTGATTATACGACATTAATAACGGATTCTCCATTAAATGATTTACTTTCAAACTATGTTCTCAGTAATATGGCAGAAAGTAAAGGGAATTTAATTGTAGCCAATTTAGGTCAGGGGACCAATGTTGGTATTGCTTATTCTGAAGATTATGGCAGAACATTTGAAATGGCTACTTTTGCAAATCCTCAATATGGGAGATCAGTTTCATCTTTCTTTTCAACAGATACAGCTATTTATGGCGTTTATCATTCAACAACTGAGTCGAGTATAATCAATTCTACGGATGGTGGTAAAAACTGGAATATTTTAGCCAAAACACCAACAGGAACTATTATTGGTTCAACTTATGGGATTATTCTTGGGTTTGATCAAAAGTTGTTTGTTTCTACGATTAATGGATTATATCGCTCGGAAGATGGTGGTTTCACTTGGTCAAGTACTTTATTAGAAGGACCTGTAATCAATGATTTATATTCAGATGGATCTACTTTATATGTTGCAGCTAATAATGGAATTTATCGTTCAGAAGATTATGGTGTAACATTTACCAAAGCTAATATGGGAATGTTTGGAGGTTATTTTACTAATGGATTTGTAAATGAAGATGGAAATCTCAATTTTGTAACAACTGGTGGAGAAATTTTCGAAACAGATGATAAACAAAGTTCATGGAAATTGTTAAATCCTGAGAGAACGTTTAACAATATTAAAGGATTGCACAAACTTGGAAATAAATACATTCTTTCAGGTGGAAATTATTTAGGAGGATCAGCTTATTATAAAAACGAAAGTGAAACTGAATGGACGTTTACCATCCCTTCGACAGTAAATGCTTCCTTTTTGATTTTTGCTCAAACATCTAACTCCGTTACGTTTAATAATACAGTTTGGATGTATTGGGAAGTACTATACCTTGGTCCAAAAGGGATTTTTACAGCAACAGAGACATCAGATTGGGCAGAAGCTTCTTCTTCTAATTTGCCTACAACAACTGTAAAGAAGTTTATAGCTTCTGACACTACTCTTTTTGCCATTCTTGTAAACGATGGACTTTATTCACGAACCAAATCGAGTGAATGGTGGTTTAAAAGAAATTCACATTCAAAAGGTTTTTCTGTCGATAGAAATACATGGTATTCTTTTGGATCGGATTCAATTTATGCTTCAATTGATGCAGGAACGAACTGGAAAGGTGTATCGATAATACCAAATACTCAAAATACGATTAATAGTTTAGTTGAAGTTGATGGCCGCTATTTTATTTTGGATAACTTTAATAAAATTCTATCTACCTCAATAGATACCATGAAAACATGGGAAAGTCATTATGCTACAGGTGAAGACAATATTGATATACTATTTGGTCACTTAAATGGAAAAGTGTACGCGGCATCTTCAGAAAAAACAGGATTATATGTTTATGGAGAAGCTCCTACAACTAGCATAGATTCTGAACTAAATACGACTCCTGAAAGAATTCAATTAGAACAGAATTATCCAAATCCATTTAACCCATCAACAACAATTCGATTTAGTTTAAATAAACCAAGTTTTGTTTCTCTAGCAGTTTTTGATGTTCTTGGAAACCGTGTGAAGCAATTAATTGAATCAAATGTAAGTAATGGACAACATCAAATTCAGTTTGATGCTAGTCAACTTTCGAGTGGAATGTATTTTTATCGTTTACAATCTGGCGATTTCATGGAAACTAAGAAAATGCTCTTAATAAAATAAAACGTTAGATATTTACTAACTTTAAACGCTGAGTTCAAGTTGAGGAATAAGAAAAAGTTCATCTTATTCCTCAATATTCAAATTGGATTTCCGGCGATTTTCTTAAGAGTAAACGTTCCAAAAAAATCAAGAATAGTTTATTAATGTTCAATTGCATTAGTGGAAATTGAAGTTTTCTAAATTTTGAACAATTTAAATCAGTTTCGAAATAGTTAATATTCAAGCAAGTTAATTTTGTTTATGCAATATTATTTGTGCAAAAGTGGGTTATAAAGAAAGGCAAAGTGTGATTCGTCGAGTCTGTATTCAACTAAGATTGTAAAAGAATTTTATAACAAATGTCAAACTTTGGTTTTTTTCAAAGCTTAGCATTTGGAGTAGACTAAATCAATGTATCGATACTTTTTTAACGGAAGAGTTCGTATCGAAATGAAAAAAAAGTGTCCAAAAGAATTGGAATTTCTAGGTACATAATTATTTTCTTAAATAAGTTAATTCGATTACTTTAAAAAGATTCAGTCTCTCTAGGTTCCTAAATGATTTGTTGTTTATTTTAGTTTTTAGAAATTAAAAATTAGAATTGGCTAAAAAATGATTAAAAGTATTTTCGTATTTGCTTTATGTAGCATATTCGTTTGCACTGAATTAAGTGCTCAAGAAGTATTGATACTAAATGAAAATGAGAAATCTGCTAAAGCAACACTTTCAGAAATTAAATGGCTAGTTGGTTATTGGCAAGGAGAAGGCCTAGGTGGTTATTGTGAGGAACTATGGATGCCTGAAAAAGACGGTTCCTTACAAGGGGTCTTCCGCTTCACAGAAAAGGATACCGTACAATTTTCTGAATACATGCATCTTATTGAAGAAAATGGAAGTCTTGTTGTAAAGCTTAAGCATTTCAATCGAGATCTAAGTCCTTGGGAGGATAAGGAAGAATGGACTTCTTTTAAACTCGTTAAAATTGAGGGTCAAACGGCTTACTTTCATGGTCTTACGTATACTAGGAAAGAGGATAAATTGATGATTTATTTGAAATTAAAATCAGGCGATAAAAGTTGGATTGAAGAATTTGCATTAAATAGAACGAGCCTTAATTGATTTAGAGTTAATGGGTATTGTCAAATCGTTTCAATAAAGCGACACAAATAAGCTTAGTTTGAGATACGCAAAAAAGGAGAAAACATGATTAAAGACGTTTTTCTAGAAACTTGAAAAGATATTTATATCATTTTTAAACCCATGCTAAAGTAATTTGTTACCTTCGTAGTCATAAGGATTTAAAAAAAACATTAGAAGAATAAAATATGAGCCAATTTTTTGATGACGAAGTTTTTAAAGGAGTCGATTTTACAAAAAAAGGGTTTACTAGTGGCATATATGATAGTTGTACATTTACGAAATGCAATTTAAGTGAATTGAGCTTGGAATCAACTCAGTTTGAGAATTGTGAGTTTATCGAATGCAATTTAAGTTTGATAAAAGTGAAAGAAACGGCATTCAGGGATGTCGTATTTAAGCAATGTAAAATGCTTGGTATTCGCTTTGATGTGTGTCATGATTTTGGTTTAAAAATGAAATTCGATAATTGCAGTTTAAATCACAGTGTGTTTACAGGTAAGAAACTCAAAGAAACTGTTTTTTCAGGATGTATCATTAACGACTGTGATTTCAGTAATGCTGATTTATCTAACGCTTATTTCACAAATTGTGATTTGCTTAATTCGACCTTCGACAAAACGAATCTGACAAAAGCAGATTTTACAAAAGCTCAGAATTATCGTTTAGATCCAGAAAAAAATGTGATTAAAAAAGCGAAATTCAGTTTTCCTGATGTGGCAGGATTACTTTCAAAATATGATATTGAGATTCAACAGATTGTGTAGATGATTAATTCCAAACTATAGTTAGCGTTCTTACTTGAATGAGTATTACCTCTATTATGGTGTTAATAGCTCGCCAAAAAAGAACTGTAAAAAGTAAGAATCTCATCTTCTTGGTTTAATTCGTCTGTTGTTTATACGTTTCAGGTTTGTTCAGACCAATCATGTGCTTGCTCCAAAATTCAATCCAAAAACGAGGTAAAGGAAATCATAACAGAGGCTGAGTTTCCATTTAAGATGATTATAAATTACCGAGGTAAATCAAAGAATTATCTTATAAAAGCAGGATTGCAAACGATTCAATTATAGAATAAAACGCTAAAAAATTTATTTATTGCATAAATTAAAGTGCAAAAATATAATTAAAGTGTTAATATTTTTGAATCTCAATTGCAAAGCAAACGTAATGCACGCGCTTCGATTAAGGAAAAAAACTTTACCTAAGATCAGATATATAATTAATTAAGAGGAATAAAATGAAAAGAAATATCTCATCAATTACAGTTTTGATGGTTTTATTGATGTTGCCAATAATCTCATTTGCGCAACTAACAACAGCCCCGAATGGTGGAAATAAAAAAGCTTCGGTTTCTGAGCAAATTGGAGTATCTAAGATAAGTATTGATTACAGTAGACCTGGCGTTAAGGGTCGTGAAGGTAAAATATGGGGCACACAAATTGCTCATTATGGTCTAGTAAATTTAGGATTTGGACCTGCAGAATCATCTCCTTGGAGAGCAGGAGCTAACGAAAACACGGTTATTACTTTTCAAAATGATGCAAAAGTTGAAGGAAAAGACCTAGCTGCTGGAAGTTATGGTTTACACATGATTTTAGGAGAAACCGAAACTACGGTTGTATTTTCAAAAAACTATTCCGCTTGGGGCTCATTTTTCTATATGCCAAGTGAAGATGCTTTAAGAGTAACGGTTAAAAATGAAACATTGGCAATGTCTGTTGAATGGTTAACGTATTCGTTCATTAGACAAACTGCAAATTCTGCAGTAATCGCTCTAGATTGGGAAAAAAGAAGAATTCCATTTAAAGTTGAAGTAGATATTAATGCTACTCAACTAGCATCATTTAAAAAAGAATTACAAGGTCCCTTGGGTTTTGATCACAAAGGATTTGTACAAGCGGCTCAATACTGTCTTCAAAATAATTACGAATTAGAACAAGCCTTAAAATGGGCTGAAATTGCTGTATCTGCAGTTTATATAGGTGAAAAAAACTTTACAACACTTAGCACAAAAGCTCAGGTTTTGGAAAAATTAGGACGTATGGATGAAAGCAAAATGGTCATGAAAGAAGCACTTCCTATGGGTTCCATAAACGAAATACACATGTATGGACGTCAATTGTTGATGCAGAAAAAAGTAAAAGAAGCATTTGAAGTTTTTGAAATGAACTATAAAAATGATCCAAAATCGTTTATGACTAATTTTGGTTTTGCACGTGCATATTCTGCGAAAGGTGATTTCAAAAAAGCAGAGAAATACATGAAAAATGCAGTTAATTTGGCACCTGATAAACCATCTAAAGATCAGTCTGAGGCGATGTTGCAAATGGTGAAAGACAAAAAAGACATTAATTAAATTCAATAGATAAATATTGATGGAATGCCGAGCTAGACTCGGCATTTTTGTTTCAAGTAGGGTTCAATTTTAGCTAGTCTTCCTTGGGGAGCAAAAGAAATTCAAAAATTCTTAACTAGAACTTAGGATCTTAGTTTTCAAACTGAGATAGTATAGTTAAGGTAGAATTGTAGATGAATACTTGTATAAAGTTGAGTTTAGCTTTTGAAAAAACAAGAATAAAACAGAGAATAGCTATTAAAAACAAGATTCATCAAAAAAGAGAAATCAGTTTTCGTATTTTCCTTAATTCTAGAAACCGAAAAGAAAAAGAATCCTTCGGTTAGATTGTAATCCAGAATATAAATTTGCCAAACTCGCATCCAAAGAATGTCAAAGCCAGAGAAAAAACTAACGCCTCTAATGCAGCAATACGCTGATACAAAACAAAAGTATCCCGGTTCAATTTTGTTTTTTAGAGTGGGTGATTTCTATGAAACGTTCAATGAAGATGCGATTCTTGTTTCCAAAGAGCTTGGTATAACCTTAACGAAGCGTAATAATGGAGGTGATCAAACTCCATTAGCTGGTATTCCTTATCACGCACTCGATTCTTATTTACCTAAATTGGTACGACGAGGACATAAAGTGGCCATTTGTGAACAAACACAGGATCCAGAAGAAGCCAAAGCTCTAAAGAAAATTGTGGATCGCGAAGTTACAGAAGTGGTAACACCTGGAACGGTATTTTCAGAAAAATTATTAGATCACAATAGGAACAATTATTTATGTGCCTTTCACATACAAGGTTCAATTTTGGGAATTGCCTTTTCTGATATTTCAACGGGTGAATTTGCTTTATCACAAACTGAAGTTCACGACCTCAGAGATATTCTGGAGATGCTTCAACCCTCAGAAGTTCTTGGCTCCAAAAAGTTTATCAAGCAGCAGCAAGAAAATCAAAAAGACTATAATTATTCGATTATTGAAGACTGGGTTTTTGAAGGTAACTACGGATACTCAGCATTACTAGAACAATTCAATACGCATTCTCTAAAAGGATATGGTGTAGAGGAATTGGATGTAGCTCATATTGCAGCCGGTGCATTATTGCATTATGTCCGAGAAAATCAAAAAAGTTCATTACCACATATTCGTCGCTTGTATGCATATGAAAATCAAGATTTTATACAATTAGATATTGCTACAAAACGAAACTTAGAACTGGTTTCATCTATTCAATCTGACTCAAGAGACGGAACCCTCATTCAAATATTAGACGATACAAGCACTGCAATGGGTGGTCGTTTACTTCGTTCTTGGTTAATGCGCCCTTTAAAGCGGTTATTGCCCATAAAAGAACGCTTAAATGCGGTTGAAGCTTGGGTCGTTCGTCATGACATCCGATTACAGATTAGAGAAATATTGGAAGAGATCGGTGATTTAGAGCGCCTCATTTCTAGAATTTCGGTTGGGCGTGCAAGTCCAAGAGATATAGTTCAGCTAAAACGGTCTTTAGCTCGAATTCCACGGTTGAAACTCTTTTTAAATGATTCTGATGAAGAGTTAATTCGAAAGCAAAATAAAAAGCTTCAAACACTGGATGAATTAGTCATCGAAATAGAGCGAGCTCTTGACGATGAAGTTCCGACAAGTATGCGTGATGGAAACTATATTCGAGATGGATATAATTCCCAACTGGATGAGTTTCGTGAGATTGCCAGAAATGGAAAAGGATATTTAGCAAAAGTCCAGAAAAAGCTTATTGAGGACAGCGGAATAAATTCGCTTAAGTTAGGATTTAACAAAGTTTTCGGTTACTACATTGAAGTGACCAACATGCACAAAGATAAAATCCCAGATTATTTTATCAGAAAACAAACCTTAAGTAATGCAGAACGGTATATTACACCTGAACTGAAAGAGATAGAAGAAAAAATTCTTTCAGCTGAAGAAAAAATGGTGAAATTAGAAGCAGAATTATATCGACAAGTCTGCGAATATATTTCTGGTTTTACGGATAAGATTCAAGAAAACGCTAGAGCCATTGCAACCGTTGATGTCATTCAATCGTTAGCAGAAATTGCGTTTCGTCATAATTATACGAAGCCAATTGTCAATGAAACAGATGTTCTATTCATTGAAAAAGGTAGACATCCTGTAGTTGAGCGTTCTATGCCATTAGGAGAACCATTTATTCCTAATGACATTACATTGAGTAATGAAAATGAGCAAATAATGATCATTACAGGTCCGAATATGGCCGGTAAAAGTATCATTTTAAGGCAAACAGGATTAATTGTTCTGATGGCTCAAATCGGAAGTTTTGTCCCTGCAAATAAAGCAGAAATAGGCCTTGTTGATAAAATATTTACAAGAGTTGGGGCCTCCGATAACTTAGCTGCAGGAGAAAGTACATTTCTAGTTGAAATGAATGAAGCAGCAAATATCTTAAATAATGCTACACCACGATCACTTATATTATTAGATGAAGTGGGAAGAGGTACGTCAACTTTCGATGGATTATCGATTGCATGGGCCATAGCGGAATATTTACATAATCAACCTGCCGTAGCTGCGAAAACACTATTTGCAACACACTACCATGAACTCAACGAATTAGAGACTTTGTATGATAGAGTTGTAAATTATAATGTAAAAGTTGAAGAGCATGAAGGAAAAGTAATCTTTTTGAGGAAGCTCGTAAAAGGAGGAACTGATCATAGTTTTGGTATCCAAGTAGCTGGAATGGCAGGCTTACCTGCAGTTGTTATAGATCGTGCTCGTGAAATTTTACGCAACTTAGAAAGTCATAGTTTAGATATCACCAACTCAAATGGAACCCTTGAAAAGGGAGCAAAAAACAAGCAAGCAACAAAAGAAGCATTAAAACAGATTGAAAAGCAAGGAATTATACCTCAACTTTCATTATTTCAAACTACATTAGACCCTAACATTGAGCGAATAGTTCAAAAGTTGCAAGATGTTGACTTAAATCGAATAACTCCGATTGAATCAATGTTACTAATGGCTGAATTAAAACGTTTGGCAGACAAATAAGAAAGATTAATCCTTGAATACCAAGTAAAATTCGGTAATTCCATTTTGATTTTTCAGATTTGCTTGTTATCGTTTACGACACAAAACTTTAAATAATTTGTTTACATGAAGCAGCAGATAACACGTTTTCAAAAATCACTATCCAGACAATTTGCCAATTTGTTTTTAGGTGTTGGGTTAATTGGTCTAGCCTTGAGTATTGGAGAAAATTTTGGATTTATTCCAACATTAACAGCAAATTTGATTATGTTGGGTGGTTTTAGTATTGCTACAATTTTTCTTTTTTTAGCAGGTGGTGAACCTGTTGCTGTCGGTAATGAAGTGACTGAAACTGAGGATGCAAATGCAAAAATTGTATTATCGGATGATGTTAATAAAGCAATAAAGGTGAAAATTGAGCAAGCGGTTAACGAAATGGTTGCTAATCACAAAGATATGCTAATGGGTTTAAGTCGTTCAGCAGACGAAATGTCTCAGAAAATGACAGCGGTTCAAAATACACTAGAAAGAGCAAATGTATCTGCAATTGCAGATCAATTATCAAATCTTTCTACCGCTATTGATATTAAAGCGACTAATGCAGCTTTGGGTTCACTAAAAGGAAATATGACCAATGTACTCGCTGGTTTAGATGATCTAGCTAAGGTAACAACTGCTGGTTCAAAAAAACTTGGAAGCGTTATGCATGAATTTGATGAAGTTCAAGAAAAATCAAAACGAATTTCTGGGGAACTTGATCGGACTTTACGCTCTGTTGCAGCGTTTAATAAGTTCTAAGAACTTAAAAAAATTGAAGAAGCCGCTATATGCGGCTTTTTTTATGACTTGAATAACATAATTATGTAATAAATAGTGAACATAGGATAATTTCATTCGCATAAGGGTATTTAAACTCGTATTTTTGTGCGAGTTTTTAACAGTTTATACATATCAAAAAAGAAAGTTTAAGAATGCAGAGTGTAGGCATGTACAGTTCAAAAAAAGTTCCAAATCCGCCTAAAGGAATTTTCGACTGGTTATACAGCGACATTGCAATTGACTTAGGAACTGCAAATACATTGATTTACGTAAGAGGCCAAGGTATTGTATTAAATGAGCCTTCTATTGTAGCATTAAATATGCAAAATCAGCCAGTGGCTATTGGTCATGAAGCTAGATTAATGCACGAGAAAACCCACCGCGATATAAAAACCATTCGTCCTCTAAGAGATGGTGTTATTGCAGATTTTGAAGTTGCAGAACAGATGATTCGTGGGATGATTAAGAAAGTGCAAAAAAAGTGGTATTCAACTACTCGTAAAATGGTTGTTTGTGTACCTAGTGGAATTACAGAAGTTGAAAGACGTGCTGTTCGTGATAGTGCAGAACATGCAGGTGCCAAAGCGGTTTATTTAGTTGATGAACCCATGGCAGCAGCAATTGGTATTGGATTAGATGTACATGAACCTGTTGGCAACATGATTGTAGACATCGGTGGGGGAACTACTGAAATCGCAGTAATTGCTTTATCTGGTATAGTTTACGCACAATCTGTTCGTTTAGGTGGTGATGAATTAAACGAAGATATTATTAACTATTTCAGAAGAAATCACAATTTATTAATTGGCGAAAGAACGGCAGAGCATGTTAAATGTACTATTGGTTCTGCTACTCCTTTAGATGAAGAATTGGAAATTACTGCTAAAGGTCGTGATTTGATTAATGGCGCCCCTAGAACACGTACTGTAACCTCAGAAGATGTTCGTGAAGCCTTATCAGAATCAGTAAATACCATAGTTGAAGCAGTTACTAAATCTTTAGAACAGACTCCTCCTGAACTATCAGCAGATATTTTAGATCGTGGTATTTTCTTAACTGGTGGTGGTGCATTACTTAAAAATCTTGATAAGCTGATTATGGAGACAACCAATCTTCCTGTTCATGTAGCCGAAGACCCTTTAACTGCGGTTGTTCGAGGCACAGGTAAAGTGTTAGATAATTTAGACTATTATAAAAGCGTAATTAGTTAATACCAATGAGGCTGCCTCTTTTTAATATGGAAGATGCCCGTGATTATATGATCACGGGCTTTATTCTTTTAACAGCCCTGTTTTTAATGCTATCTCGGAATGCAGATGGTATAACTACGTTGAGACGTCTAAGTATTTCAGCGTATTCTTTTCTTGAAGAGCCTCTAGCAAATGTTCGCGTTTACAGGCAAGCCTTAACTACAAATGAACAATTGCAACGTAAAAATATTCAGTTGCAAGATGAGTTAAATCGCTTACGTTCAGTCCAATCTGAAAATGAAGCCTATAAAGGAATGCTTGGCTTAGCGGATACGACTCAATTACCTATACTACCCGTTAGAATTATTGGTAAAAACCTTACAGGTATCAATAATAGTTTAACTATTAATTCTGGGGCAAAAAGTGGAATAGAACCTGGAATGGCCGTTATAAACTCTGAAGGCTTAGTTGGAAGAGTTGTTCTTACTTCTTCTCATTATTCTGAAGTGATGCCATTAATTAATTCATTATTTAGAGTAAGTGCAAGAGTTCAAGGAACAAGAGCTTACGGTCTAATTAGTTGGGACGGAGAGAATTTGGATGAATTGAAAATGTCTTATGTTCCCAAAACTATTCATGTTGATTCTGGTCAGGTTGTTGAAACCTCAGGGTATAGTTTAGAATTACCCCCATATATACCGATTGGTACTGTCTTAAGAACGGAACTTCAAGAAGGAAAAGAAACCCAAATTGTGTATCTGAAACCTGCCGTTGAATTATTCAGAATTGCAGAAGCATTTGTGATTCTTGCAAAACAAGATTCTTCTTTATCTGCACTATCTAGAGCATCAATGCTAAATGAAAGGAATAAATAAATAATGAATCCTTTATTTATCAAAGATTTTATTTGGGGATTACTCTATATCGCTATTCAAATAGTTCTAATTAGACATTTGCGTTTATTTGATGTTCAAGCAGATATATTTTGGCTTTATTTGATTTATATAGCTGCAATTAGAGATAGAACTTATACCATATTTATAACAGGTATACTTGCTTTCTTGTACGACGCCATGCTGGATACCTGGGGATTATATATGTTTTCATATACGGCAGCTTTATTTATCGTACATCGGTTTATTCCAAGAATTTTGGATAATCGTTTACTTACACCTCAAATTGCCTTAATCCTTTTTGGAGTAAGTATTGTAGCAAATGGTATAGTTGCATCAATGACTAACTTTGTTGATATCTATGCTTCTGAAGTTTTCTTTTGGGAAATCTTATTGGGAAATTCAGTCTATACTGCTTTACTTGGAAGTTTCTTATATAATTTCAGTTCTGCTACACAAGGTAATTCATGAATTCGTATAAACGTGAACGAAATAAGGCTTCTATTCGAGTTCTGATTGGACTCGTTATCATCGTTGGAATTATCATTATTGGAAGATTGTATCAACTTCAAATTCTTGAATATGAAACCTATGGTCCTTTAAGTCGTGAAAATTCTTTACGTCAAGAACAGGTTCATCCTTCACGTGGATTAATTTATGACAACAAAGGAAAGTTGTTAACAGACAATGAACCGATTTACACAATCACTATTACTCCATCAAAATTTGATAAAACTAAAACGGGTTTATTGGCTCGCCTAGTTGGAGAAGATTCTGTAAAACTGGCAGATCTTATAAAACAAGCTCAAAAATATTCTTGGCAAAGACCATCAAGAATATTTCCTGAAGTTACCTTCGAAGTATTCTCCAAAATCGAAGAGCATATTTGGGAATTACCTGGAATTGCTCATCAAATTGAAAGTAGAAGATTCTACCCAACAACAATAAAAGCATCTCATATATTAGGGTATCTACGTGAGTTAACTGAATCTCAGTATAAAAAATACAATGAGAATTATAGGCTAGGCGATAAAGCTGGGGTTACAGGCCTAGAGACAATCTATGAAAATGACTTAAGAGGAACTTTAGGGACAAGTTTTACTAGAATTAATGCGTATGGGCAAGCCTTAGGTTCCTATGAAGACGGCACTTTAGATATTCCTCCGATAAGTGGTAGTAATATTTATACAACTATCGATACAGAACTGCAAAAATTAGCCGAAGAACTTATGGCTAATAAAGTGGGAGGTATTGTTGCAATGGATCCAAGAACTGGTGCCATTAGAGCAATGGTAAGCTCTCCCTATTTTGATTTAAATCGTTTGGCAGGAAAGTTAGATAATGACTACTGGGCGAAAGTAAATGCTGATACATCGAAACCCTTATTTAATCGTGCGGTTTCAGCTATGCAACCTCCTGGCTCTACGTTTAAACCATTAATGGCATTAATCGGATTAAAACTAGGCTTGATAACTTCTAAAACAAAAATATTTTGTAATGGATCCTATGTAAAGGGGAGAGAGTACAAATGTACCGCTTCCCATGGCGAACAAACCATAGAATTTGCGATTCAAAACTCTTGTAATACTTTCTTCTTTTCTTTGATGAATAAAATTGGTGTTTCAGGAGAGTTTAATAAATGGTCAAGTATGGTAAAAAGCCTTGGTCTAGGACAATTCAATGGTGTAGATTTACCAAATGAAGCAAGAGGGATAATACCTGATTCAGCCTACTTTAATAGAGTATTTGGTAAAAATAAATGGGGTATTGGTGATATTATTAATCTTGGAATTGGGCAAGGTGCAATCGGCGTAACTCCTTTACAATCTGCAACAATGATTAGCGCAATTGCTAATGGAGGTTATTTAGTTAAGCCTCATTTAGTTGATGCAGTTTCAGATGGATTTGGACAGAAAGTCGTAAAAGAGTATCCAAAGACAAAAATTGACTGGATTAACGCTGACGATTTAGAACTTGTGCAAAGAGGTATGAGAAGAGTGGTCACAGACGGTTCTGCTCGCTGGTATGCCAATATTAAAGAAGTACTCATTGCCGGTAAAACAGGAACTGCCCAGAATCCTCATGGCTTCGATCATGCTTGGTTTGCTAGTTTTGCTCCAATCGATAATCCAGAATTAGTCATTGTTGTTTTGGTCGAAAACGGTGGATTTGGCGCTTCATCAGCTTTACCAATTGCTAGTTTGATGATGGAAAAATACTTTACTGGTAAAGTTCAACGAAACTGGTTATTTCAAAAAATGTTAGAATTTGAAGCTAAAGCTGCGGTGGTAAAACGATGAATTGGTACAGAAACTTTGATTGGTTACTTTTTTTTAGCTGGGTAGCTTTAACCACATTTGGATTGATTGCAATTTATAGTGCAACTCAAGGCCCAGTATCTGATTTTTTGCCCGCTTTTATTCAGCAAAATTTTAAAAAGCAATTTACATGGGTTGGTCTATCCTTTTTAATGGTAATTGTGCTTCAATTCACCGCGCCAAGAACATTTTCTCAGATTGCCTATTTTCTTTATGGTTTGTGCATTCTTTTAACGATAGGAACGTTGTTTATTGGTGTTGAA